>PJTO01000363.1_pt1 | contig 23799 bp, 19 predicted proteins | sample 1512101 | NCBI WGS metagenome assembly PJTO01 (sample SAMN08177690, study PRJNA422409) | Soil metagenome, whole genome shotgun sequencing project.
AGTGTTTCAGATTAGGTGTTTTGATAATATATCCATGTAACTAACTGAAAAAGAATATTACAATTAAATTATTGAATAGAAAAAGAGACGACCATCAGGTCGTCTCTTTCATTTTTTGTCTTTTAATAATCCTTAAAATGCTTTTACCTTACCTTAGTGTTTCAAATTAGGTCATGAAAATAAAATGTAATTTTTGCAATGGTAAATGCATAAAAAATGGATTATAATCTAACGGAAATCAGCGTTATAAATGTTGTGTTTGCAAAAAAAGACAGCAGATTGAATATAGCTACAACGCTTACAAAAAGGATATCAATCAGGAAATAGTGCTGTTCAACAGAGAAGGATTAGGAATAAGAAGCACGGCAAGAATATTGAAAATATCAGCTAACAACATTACTAAAAAGAATTGTTTCAATTGCCAGAAACATTACCAAGCCAATTATCAGCAAAGGTAAAACTTATGAAGTCGATGAACTTTGCACTTATATCAGACACAAGAAAAATTATATCTGGCTGGTTTATGCATTGGAAAAGAATTCTAGAACTGTTGTAAGTTTTAGCGTTGGAAAACGAACCAATAAAACGCTGAATTGTGTTTTGGAAACTTTAAAATTATCAGAAGCTAAAAAGATATTTACAGACAGATTGAAAAATTATCGATATCTGCTTGATCAGGAAATGCATTCTGTCAAGCGATTTGGGACAAATCATATTGAAAGAAAGAATCTGACGCTGAGAACTCATCTGAAAAGACTCAACCGCAGGACAATCTGCTTCAGTAAAAGTTTGGTTATTTTTACTGCTGTTATGAAGATTTATTTTTAGTTTTGAGCAATAAAACAGTAAGTTTATCCTTTAAAATCATGTTCTTAAAAGGTTTGTATTTAACAGGTAAAAACTTTCAAAAATAGTCATAAACCCTTATAAGTATAAGTACAACGGAAAAGAGCTTCAAGACGAGATGGGGCTTGGGATGTACGATTATGGAGCACGTAATTATGATCCAGCAATTGGTCGATGGATGAACATTGACCCGTTGGCTGAGAAAGGACGCAGATGGTCGCCTTATAATTATGCAATGGATAATCCTGTATATTTTATTGATCCAGATGGTATGTGGCCTGATCCTCCAAGTAAGGGATGGAATAGATTTATAGGAGGCGTTAAATTAGTTGGAGGACTATTAGAGGCTTCCGCTGGCGCGATTGGTGGTACAGCCACTTCTTGGACAGGTGTTGGTGCAGTAGTAGGTGGTGCGGTGGCATTGCACGGTGCAGATGTTGCGGGTTCTGGTCTTAGTCAGTTAATAAGTGGTGAAGATACTTCATCTTTGACGAGTCAAGCTATTCAAGCTACCGGTGTTTCTAAAGATAATGCTGATGCAGTAGATGGTGCTATTAGTATTGTTGGCTCTGGAGCTGCTAGTGGAATTGCTATGAGTGCAGAGTCAGCTACAACTGTTAGAGTGAATACAAAAACTGGAGTGGAAGCTCCTGCAACAAATGATGTAACGAAAAGACCTACTTCTTTTAGGAAAGCTACAGTCAAGAATGCTTGGGATGAAGCAGCTAATGGTTCAACAGCAAATACTAAGCAATATCCAACGTGTCCAGCAGAAGTAAAAGGAAATCCTTATGCAGGTGAGAACAGAGGAGGTATAGATGGTTGGGATGTAGATCATCAACCTAAGTGGAGTGATAGAGTAAAAGGAGCAACCAGAAAAGAAGTTTTAGATGACTACAATAAAGGTGTTAGACTAAGATGTAGATCTTGTAATAGAGCAGATAATCAAAAATCAAAATAAAATAATTATATGGAATTACCTAATCATATAGAAAAATATTTAGGGGAAATGAAAGGAGGAGATATAATTTCTCATCCAATTTATGGGAAGTTATCAATTGTTTATTTTGATAATCAACCTAATGATGGTATTGCTTCTTTTTTAACTTTAGGACTAAGTGATCATGTTCTATATTTAACAGAAACGAAAGATGTTAGGGTTGAATTAATACTGTCTTTATATAATAATTATCCAAAAAATAATATCTTTGATGTTTTGCTTAATGTATCAGAAGAAATATTGATAAAACATAAAGCACCTTTAAGAGGACATGTCATTAAGACAAAACTACATTTTTTAACTAACTTTAATATTTCAGGTTTTTATATTACCCATCCTGTTTTTTTTGAAGAGGACTTTTGGGTTTATGAAAATAGCGAACCAAGTACTGTTTTTTTATGGTTGATTCCTGTTAATCAAAGAGAAATCGATTTTATAGAATCAGATGGTTGGGATAAATTTGAGGATTTATTAGAAGAGAAAGATGATTGCGATTTTTGGGATCTTAATAGAAAATCAATTGTTTAAAACTGTTGATGTACCGACATGTTAATGTATCAAATGTGTTGGTGATTAATTTTAAAATCTAATATTTGCAGAAAATCAGAAATTTATAATGGCGAATACAAATTAAGACAGCCTTCGGGCTGTTTTTTTATTTTATAATGCCTTAAATCGAAAAAAATGAGCTTAAACCAGACTAGGTGTTACAGATGTGTTGGTGATATTCAAAAGATGATAAAATATGGAAAAACAAAGTCTGGCAGCCAAAGATATATTTGCAGAGTATGCGGAAAAACCAGAGTTGGAAATTATGTTTATTGAGCATATAGAAATGATACAAATCAGAAGATTATTCAATTAATCAAACAAGGTCTAGGAATAAGAAGTACGGCAAGAATATTGAAAAGGCTCAACTGCAGTACAATCTTCTTCAGTAAAAGTTTAGTGATTTTTATGGCTGTTTTAAAGATTTACTTTTGGATTTGAGTTGTAAAAAGGTAAAATTATAAGTAGATAATCCCCGATATTTGCATCATAAAAAAACACTTCTAATTTTTATGATAAAAATTAACGAAAAACATACATACCCATTCAAAGAAGTTCTTTTCACTTTTGCATTAGCTTCTGAAGCTGCAGAAGTTTTTAAAGACCATACAGCGCTTATAACCGGAATTGGAAAAGTCAATGCAGCTTACGAATTAACGAAAGCCATACAAGTACATAAACCTTCATTAATTGTCAATCTTGGTTCGGCGGGAAGTACACGTTTTAAAAAGGGTGACGTGGTTTGCTGCACCAAATTTGTTCAGAGAGATATGGACGTCCGCGGATTGGGTTTTGAATTATATGAAACGCCGTTATCTGGTTTACCGCCTGTTTTAGAATACGGTTTAGAAATGGAGGATCTTCCAATAGGAATCTGTGGTACGGGAGATAGTTTTGAAATGAAACATTCTGAAACAATTTATGATGTTGTAGATATGGAGTCGTATGCATTGGCTATGATTGCCATGAAAGAGAATATTCCGTTTTTATGTTTAAAATATATATCTGACGGAGCCGATGATAATGCTGCTGAAGACTGGACTGTTCAGGTTCACAAAGCGGCTGTTGCGTATGGCAGTATTTTGAAATTGAATGTAAACGAGCTATCTTCAAAATAACTCTTAAAAATAAAAAAATCCCATCCGTTAAAACGGGTGGGATTTATAACTGCAGTTTTTAAGTACTAATTCAAAAGTTTACGACCAGTAGCTGCTTCAAGATTAGTTAATTCCTCCTCCTAAAGCCTTGTACAATAAAACCTGTGACTCTGCATTTTTTAATTGAATGTCGACAAAGTCAAGTTCGGCCTGCAGTTTGTTTTTTTGGGCATTAATAATTTCCAGATAATTGGCATAACCGCTCAAATACAAATCATTTGAAACGTTTACGGCAATTTCGAGATGTTCAATTTCCTTCGATTTATATTTCAAAACATCAACAAAAGATTCTGTCCTGTGCAGTAAAGCACTCAGCTCATTGTAAGCTGTTGTAATTGTATTTTGATATTGCAGAAACGAAATCTGCTGTCTTTTATTAGATACAAAAAATTCCTGTTTTATTTGTCCCTTATTAAAAACCGGAGCCGTTAATCCGCCAAGCAACTGCCAGGCAAACGATCCGTTATCAAAAAAAGTTGAAAAAGAAAACGAGTTAAATCCGGCATAACCTCCCAAGTTTAAAGTCGGGAAAAAGGCAGCACGTGCAGCCTTAGCATCGGCATTTGAGGCACGAAGTTCATGATACGCTTCAGATACATCGGGTCTTTTATGAATAATCGAATCTACGCTTATTTTTTGATTTAACACCTCAAGATGACCAGAAAGAAAATCAGAACTTCTGTCGATTTTTCCGCCATATTCTCCTAAAAGATTTAATAAAGCTTTTTCGGTTTGATCAATGCTTAAATTCAATTGCTCGGCTTCTGCTAAAATATTATTATTCTGTGCATTAAACTGCTGTACAGCCAATTCGGTTGCCTTTCCCACAGATCGTTGTGCCGAAATAATATCAAGCGCCTTTTGCTGTGTTTTAAGGTTTTTATCGTAAATCTCGGCCTGTTTGTCTAAAGCAATCAGTTTATAATACAAATCAGCTATATCGCTTAACAATCGGGTTTGCAGTAAACGCATTCCTTCCTGAGAAGCAAAGAAACGTTCACGAGCCGCTTTTTTTCGATTGCTCAGTTTTCCCCAAATATCAGCTTCCCACGAAACTTTCCCGCCTAAAAATAGGTTAGGGGTTACATCTTCGTTTATCCTTTGCTTTTCATTAATATTTTGCGAAAAATTGGTATCAAAATTCCCTACACCGTCCATAGTGTATTTTCCATAATGCGTTCCGGAAGCATCAGCCACAAAATCCAAAGAAGGAAGAAGCCCCAGTTTTGCCGCTTTTAAATGCGAATTGGCAATTAAAATTCTTTCCTGCATAATTAAATAGTCAGGATTTTGGGCAATGGCTTTCTTTAAAAGGTTTTCCAGTTTAGCATCTTTAAAATACGTTTCTGTTTTTAGCGGAATAAAATCCTGCAGACTGTCTTCTGCTTTTTTTCTTTTCAAATCAAAATTTTCAGGCAGTTGTTTTGCTGCGAAATTATTGTTGATTTTAGGAGCAGAGCAGGCTGTAAGCAGTAAAACGCCTCCGAAGATTATATATCTATTTATTTCTTGTTTCATGTTTTAATTTTTATTCATTGCTTTTTCTAATTTGGCAAACAGGATATAAAGTCCCGGAATGATTACAAGTCCGAAAACAGTTCCTATAAGCATTCCTCCGGCCGCGGCAGTACCAATTGAACGGTTTCCAACTGCTCCGGCTCCGGTGGCAATACACAACGGAATCAATCCTGAAATAAAAGCAAAAGATGTCATAAGAATAGGTCTGAAACGAAGTCTCGCACCTTCTATCGCTGCTTCGGTAATGTCTCGTCCTAACTTGTTTTGTGCCATCGCAAACTCTACAATCAAAATGGCATTTTTGGCGAGCAGACCAATCAGCATGACGAGTGCGACCTGTGCGTAAATATTGTTGTCTAAACCAACCATTAAAAGAGCAAGGTAAGAACCAAAAACTCCAACAGGCAGACTTAATAATACCGGAAACGGAAGCAGTAAACTTTCGTACTGTGCCGCAAGCAGTAAATACACAAACAGAATACACAAAGCAAAAATGTAAATAGTCTGATTTCCAGAGAGAATTTCTTCACGCGTCATTCCCGACCATTCCAGTTCAAATCGGCTAGGGAGTTTTTCTTCGGCAATTCTTTCAACAGCAGCAATAGCTTCTCCAGAACTGTAGCCTTCTGCCGGTTCTCCGTTAATCATAGCCGACATATACATATTGTATCGCGTTAAAACTTCTGGTCCATAAACACGTTCTAATTTGATAAAAGTCGAAAACGGTACCATTTCGCCTGCATCATTTTTTAAATACATATCCAGAATACTTTCGGGATTTTTTCTAAACTGCGGACTTGCCTGAACCATTACTTTATACATTTGAGAAAAACGAATAAAGTTGGTTGCATAAAACGAACCTAACATGGTTTGTAAAGTTGCCATGGCATTGTCTACAGAAATTCCTTTTTTGGCCGCAAGATCATAATCAATATGAATTAAATACTGCGGAAAAGTAGCATCAAAACTGGTAAAAGAGTTTTGTATTTCGGGAGAAGCATTAAGTTCTTTAATAAAGTTTTTAGTTACTTCATCGGTATTATTAATAGTTCCGCCGGATTTATCGAGTAAACGAAGTTCAAAACCACTCGTATTACCAAATCCGGGAACTGTTGGCGGTGCAAAAATTTCAATTTGTGCATCTGTAATGCCTCTTGTTTTCTCAGTTAGTTTGGCGATAAATTCGTTTACCGAAATATCACGTTCTTTCCAGTCCTTCAAGTTGATCATTCCCATTCCGTAAGAAGCTCCGGCGATTTCAGTTACAATACTGTATCCCGCAAGTGTAGTTACGTTGTCAACACCATTAATTTCTTTAGCAAGACGCGTTACTTCGTCTAATGCCTTTTCAGTACGTTCTACCGTTGCTCCCTGAGGCGTAGTTACGTTTACATATACCATTCCCTGATCTTCAGACGGAATAAATCCGGAAGGAAGAAACTTGCTCGTTCCCCACGTAAATAAGCAGAATAAAACCAATAATCCAACCGTAATCGAAGTACGATCGGCAAATTTTACTAATACTTTAATGTATTTAGAAGTTACATTATCAAACCATTTATTAAATCGGTGGAAAAATTTATCCAGTAAAGATTTTTTTTCTTTACTTGGATCATGCGCTTTCAGCATGATCGCACATAAAGCAGGAGTAAGCGTAAGGGCGTTGATTCCCGAAATTACAATACTAATTGCCATGGTTAACGAGAATTGTCTGTAGAAAACCCCAACCGGACCGCTCAAAAAGGCAACAGGAATAAATACAGCCGCCATAACAATGGTAATGGCAATTACAGCTCCGGTAATTTCTTTCATCGCGCTGATCGTAGCGGGAAGAGGTTCCATATGTTCTTCAGAAATTTTTACGTGAACGGCCTCGACGACAACAATCGCGTTATCAACCACAATTCCGATAGAAAGAACCAAAGCAAAAAGCGTTAACAAGTTGATCGAGAATCCCATCATCGACATAAATGTAAACGAACCAATTAAGGCAACAGGAACGGCTAAAACCGGAATTAAAGTCGAACGCCAGTCTTGCAGGAAGATAAAAACTACAAATGCAACCAGAATAAAAGCCTCGATAAGCGTTCTTAAAACCTCGTCGATAGAAGCGTCAAGAAAACGCGAAACGTCATACGCAATGTTGTAATCCATTCCCGGAGGAAAAGAAGTTCCTTTTAGTTCTGCCATTTTTTCTTTTACACTGGCAATAACTTCTGATGCATTAGAACCCGGACGCTGTTTCAACATAATGGATGCCGAAGGTTTTCCATCGGTTTTAGAAACCATTCCGTAACTCATCGAACCAAATTCAATGTTCGAAATATCTTTTAAACGCAGAATAGTTCCGTCTGGATTGGCTCTCAGCGGAATTTCCTCATACTGTTTCGGTTCAAAGAATTTTCCGCCGTACTTAATTACATATTGTAACTGATTATCAAGCTGTCCGGATCCTTCACCTACTTTACCCGGAGCGGCAGAAATGTTTTGTTTTTGAAGGGAATTGATGACTTCATTTGCCGATATATTATATGAAAGCATTTTTTGCGGATCCAGCCAGACACGCATCGAATATTCTTTCTGACCCATAATTTCAGCTCGGCCGACACCATCAATACGTTTTAATTCCTGAAGAATATTAATATCCGTAAAGTTAAAGATAAACTGTTCATCCTGAGTTTTATCTGTACTTGTAATATTCAGGTACATCAGCATACTGTTTACCTCCTTTTCTGTGGTAACTCCGGCACGAATAACTTCTTCGGGAAGTTCGTCAAGTATTGTTGTTACACGGTTCTGAACGTTTACAGCTGCCAAATCAGGATCGGTTCCTACTTCAAAGAAAACCTGAATCAGTGTTAAACCGTCGTTTGAAGTTACAGTAGACATATACGTCATTCCCGGAACACCGTTTATGGCTCGTTCTAACGGAAGCGCTACGGCATTGGCAGAAACCTCTGCATTAGCTCCGGTATATTTTGCCGTAACCGTTACAGACGGAGGCACAATATCCGGAAATTGTGTAATAGGAAGCTGGAACAAAGCCAGTAATCCTAAAAGTACTATCATAACCGAGATGATTAATGATAATATTTTTCTTTTGATAAACATTTCTATCATTTCGAAATCTTTTTAATAATGTATAATTACAGGCTTACGTTCTGGGTTTCTTTAATATTGATTTTATCGCCGTCACGTAAAGACTGAATGCCTTCCTGAACAATTAAATCGTTGTTTTTTAAACCTTTGTTTAGAATGTATACATCATCAAGAGTACTTCCAATAGTAACGTTGGTCATTTTTACTTTGCCTTCCTTATTTACCAGAAATACGAATTGTTTGTCCTGAATAGAAAAAACTGCTTTTTGCGGAATTATAATCGCATTGGTTTTGGGTTCTGAAATAATAAGTTTTCCAGATGTTCCGTGTTTGATAAATCCCTGTGGATTTTCAAATTTTGCTTTATATTGAATAGAACCGGTTTGTCGGTCGATATCTCCGTCGGCGGTTCTAAGTTCTCCTTTTTGGTTATAGACAATTCCATTTGGCAGAACCAGTTGAATATCTTCATGAGTATTCAGGCTTTTATCTGTCATCATCTGGAAATAAATATTTTCAGGAATTGAGAAATAAGCATAAATATAATCGAGCTGTGAAACGTTGGTTAAAAGAGAACCGTTTTCTACCAGACTTCCTTCTTTAAACGGGATTCGGTCAACCGTTCCGTCAAATGGAGCACGGATTGTGGTAAAACTAATCTGCTGATTGATCGCTTTTCTTTCTGCAGATGCGTGAGCCACTTTAGCAGAAGCCGCATCATGTTTTGCTTTAGATAATTCTAATTCCTTATCGGCAATTACTTTTTTATTAAAAAGGGTCTGGGCTTGTTCCAGTTCAACGGTTGCGATTCTTAAATCGGCCATACTGCTTTTATAAACAGCTTCGGCTTTTAAAAGTTGTATTTGAAGTTCTACATCACTTATTTTAAACAGGACTTGTCCTTTTTTTACTTTTTGTCCTTCGCTTACATATACTTTATCGAGTAATCCGGGAATACGAGCGTGAATTTCGACATTGTTTTTGGCGTGCACATCGGCAACAAATCGGTTAGAAACCACGGTATCTCTCAAAGTTACCTTATAAACGGGCAGTGTTTTGATTTTATCTGAATTTTTTTTGGCTTTATCACCGCACGAGACCAGAACGAACAGTGATAAAATAGAGATGAAAAATGAATTGTTTTTAATGCTCATGATTAATTTGTTATAATAATAAATAAATAGATTCTCTCCCTTATAGACAGCCTACAGGGAGTTTTTAATTGGGTTTAGAAAATAAATGGAAATGCTGCGAATACTGTCTTTTCAGACTGTTTCGAGCGGGTTAATATTTTTACAAATAGAAAACACGCTTCTTTGTGTTTGGTTAGGAACACAAAAAATTACTGCAGCTGAAAAACTGCATTTTTGTAAAAATAAAAACGGGGTTCTAAAAACTAGAATAATTGATACAGGTGCAGGTAAGTGTGACGCTGAATTTGGTATATAGAAGCGATTCCATAAAATAAGCTTCTTTTGTAATTTCTGAATTTAATCAGATTGCTGTAATAAGGCGGTCTTAAGGTACTGCTGTCCAGAGTCGTTGCTCTAAACTTCATCTTCTTTTTTACAACATAATGAATCTGGATTTCTTTGTTGTGCATATCCGTAGATGAAAACTGCGGAATATCTGACGTAGTAAGTTCGCAGAGATTTTTGCACACGTCTTGTTCAGCATGATATTTATTAGATTCCGTACTCTTAATAAAGAGAAGCAGGAATAATAAAATTATACAAGTGAACTTAGTGTTTTTCATCGACTGAATTCGAAGATTATAAATTTGTTTTGTTAAAAAGGGCTCATAATTGATGGCCAAAGATAGTCATTTGTGAAGTATGGATTTCTTAATTTTTTCAAAAAAAGATGAAGAAAAAAAGGCTTTTTAAAGATTTTACTAAAATTTGTTTTGTAATTTGGTTTTTGTAAATCGAAATTTCTAAACCATGCCCCAAAATCCTTCTCCAGAAGATGTAAAAAAGATTTTTGATTCATATTACGCCTCAGATACCAATATCTGGGACGGATTTTCTAATAAGATAGAAGTCAGAAGATTTAAAAAATCTCAGATTATAAAGGAATACAATCAGGTCGAAAAGTTTTTGAATATAATAATTAAAGGTTCTGCCGGATTGTTTGTGTGGGACGGGAACAGGGATATCTGCATTAACCTGCTTTATGAAAGGTCTTTTATAAGTGATTATCTTTCTTTTTTAAATCAAAAACCTTCTGTTATTAAAGTTGAAGCTTTGGAAGATCTTACTTTATGGTCAATTCATCATGAAGACCTAAAAGAACTTTACAGTCGGTCTCAAGCTGGTTTGAGGGTAGGAAAAGCAGTTTCAGAAATGCTGTACATACAAAAACAACAGCAGCAAATTGATCTTTTAACGCTTACGCCACAGGATCGTTATTTAAAACTGATAGAATCCAGACCAGAAATTTTTCAGCGCACTCCTTTAAAGATAATTGCCTCGTATTTAGGATTAACAGCAGAAAGTTTAAGCCGCATTCGAAAAAGAATTACTGAGAAGTAATTTCTTACCCAAAGTCAATTTTATTTTTGTTTCCTATTACTAAGTTTGTCTCAACCTAATCAAAAGATAACTTATGAAACCAAAAATTAACTACGGAGCAATTGCAGTTTTTTACATCATCGCTGTTATATGCAGATTTATAGCTGTTAAAACAGATTTATTTAAGGGAGTTGAACATAATGATTATGTATTTATTTTAATTCGAGGTCTGGGGCCGGCTCTGGGAGCTTTTGCCGCAATAAAATTATTCTCACTTCAAAATCCAATGTCTTTAAAAGGAATATACAGCAATTATATTCTGCCTTTTGTTGTCTTTTGGCTGCTTCCTGCGCTTTCTATTACAACCTTATATTATTTTATATACGGAAAGTTCCCAATTGTATTTGCTTTTACCGTTTTAGTTTATGGACTTTTAGAAGAAATTGGCTGGAGAGGATTTTTGCAGGAACAATTAAAAGGGCTTCCAAAGTTTACTTCAATTGCTATTATTGCTATTCTTTGGTTTGTATGGCATTTAAATCTTGATATGACAACTTCAAACCTAATTTTTCTTGGGGTTATTTTCTTCGGAACCTGGGGAATTGGTAAGATATATTCTAAAACAGGTTCACTTCTTGCCGTTGCGGGAGTTCATTCGCTGAACAATTTCTTTGTAAAAGGAGTTCACGAACAAGAATTAATGGTAATTCTGGCTCTTTTAGTAATCTGGATAGGATTCGTAATTGTTTACGACAGAAAATTTAATAAAACCAAACTAGCTTTAAATAACTAAATACTGCCATTTTAATATTTTACATTGTATAAAATAGCTCCAGCGGAGCAAAATATGTAGCTAGGTGTGAATAAATTATGCTATACATATTTTGCTCCGCTGGAGCTTTTTTTTGAGAAGTGTAAATGACGTTCATTAATCGATTTTATATCCATCATCAGAAAAGCTTTCGATCTCGCGGTCATTTTCATCATAATCTTCAACCAGATCATCGTCGAGATCGCTTTCATCTAAATCGTCGTCTTCGTCCCAGTCATCTTCTTCCAGACCATCTTCTTCCAGACCGTCTTCGTCATATTCCGGTTCGATTTCATCATCTTCATCTCTGTCAAGCGCATTCGAGAATTCGTTATCCAGATAATTCTGATCCTGATTTAATAATTTTTCCTGTTCTAAATTTTCGTCGCCCATATGTTCCTGTTGATATTGGTCAACATAACTCTGATTATCATCTGTGAAATTATAATCGTCCTGATTATAAAATCGGTTAGTATCTGCTGTCATATAAAATCTGTTTTAATTGATTTATCGTATATAAGTTTCAATTCAAAAATAATCATATATCTGGCAGGGAGTCTTATAGCATTTTTGGGATTGTTTATTTAATTATAATGATGTTTTAATTAGTAAAGACATAGTTCGATCCTTTATTTTGGGCAGTTTTGAGAAATGTTCATAAGGTGTTGATAAATAATAGGTTGTGGGGTGTGTTAAATTATTTTTTCGAATTACTAATTATTATAAATTTAATAATTGAATGAGAGTTAACTATTTAAAAATATTTACAAATGGAAAGAGCTATAAAACTACAAGTTCGCAAAGAGCTGGACGGCAAGCAGCAGTCAAACATAATTAAACTAAAAGGGACTTTAATATCTAAAGGTTATACCGAAATTATCCACATCAGCGATCAGGATGATGAGTTTCATATTAATTCATTTGAAACTAAAGTTGAAGCCAGTCACGAGGTTAAAGAATTCATTCAGGACTTTATCATAAAAGAAAACCTAACTAACACTATAAGCGTATTGGTGAAATAGACTCTCTTGGTTATCAGGATTTAAAGAAATAATATCTTTTCCTGATAATGCTATATTATATCAGCTTCATTTGTTTAGAGTTTGTACTGTGTTACAAATTCAAATATTTATTCTTTTAGAATTTATCCTATTAAAGGTATCACTGCTTTTAATACTTCAAGCGCATTTCCTTCCTAAAAATATTTCTAACCTGATGATACTTTGTTTATCATCAGGTTTTTTGTGCTTTTATATTTCTTTAAAATAGTTTACAGGCAGTTTTGATGGTGTTATTTGCATAAGAGGAAATAACTTAAATAAGTAAAAAAAAGGAAATTAAAATAAGTAAAAATACCCATTTTAGCAGATAAGCCATAAATATTTTTAATTAGTTAGGTTTGATGTGTGAATGAACCTTTTTTGAAAGTTTAAGCAGCATACAATTAAATTACGTCTAATTCCTATTTAAGAATTGATAAATGCAAACTAGAACTAAGAAAAAGATAATATCTGATATTTTTGATTTATTCAGTCATTTTTCGGCTGCTAAATTTTACGGTTGAGACCTAAAAAATGATTATTCGGTAACTTTAAAATAAACTGAAAAGATTAATTGGACATTTTTACAATTAAAATGTTTAATAGATATATTTATGATTCCTCCACTTACTATAATCGCCGCCACAAATTTTTCTTCAATTGCCAACAACGCTGTTACTTATGCCGCTGGACTTGCTAAAGCAACAGGTGCTAAACTTATTTTGTTTAATTCATTTTCTTTGAGTGTTCACAGCGCTAACTCTTTAATTACTGCCGAATCAATGCAGAAACAAATGGATAAAGCAGCACTGAGACTTCAGACTTTTGGAGCAGAAATCGCTGATTTGTTTAAAATTTCGGTAGAAAGTATCTGCAGTTATTCTTTTCTGGAAGACGAACTTCCTTTGATCATTACACAAACGAATGCTAATCTAGTGGTTATGGGAATGGCAGAACGTTCTCTGGAACAGGATTTAATGGGAAATTCGACTACAGCAGTTATAAAAAACCTGAATATTCCGGTTTTGGCTGTGCCGCAGAATGCACGTTTTCTAAATGCTAAAAAAATCTTGTATGCCTGTGATACGCTGAGTTTATCTTCTATAAAAAGATTTACCTGGATTAGACGCGTGATTGGAAATTTAGGTTCTGAAATTGAATTTTTCAGCGTTGATGAAAAACTGGACGAAATTAAAGAGGAGCAGGGAAAAGTTTTACTGAATTCTTCGATTGAAAAAGAGTTTGAAGACGTAAAATATATTTACAAAAACGTACGTTCAAATGCGGTAATCAATGAGATAAGAAAAGAAATCAAAAATTTTGAAGCCGATATTTTGGTAATGGTTCCTCAAAAATACGGTTTTTGGGATTCATTAGTTCATAAAAGTAAAACCAGAATCATGGCAGCAGGTTTAGATATTCCGTTACTATCTATTCCGAAGAATTAAGGAAAAAAATAAAAACACCTTTAAGATTGTGCGGTAAGATTTTTTGGAAATTTATGCTTTTTTATATTAATTGTTTGTTAATTATTGAAAATCCGACCCTCCAATACGGTGAAAAAAGCTAATTTTCTATTCTGTTTAAAGAAAAATAAAATAACAAAAAAACAACAAAAATGAAGGCAGTGATTACAGCTATCGGCGGTTTTGTACCCACTTCGATCCTTAATAACAAAACAATTTCAGAAACTGTTGAAACTACAGAAGAATGGATTGAAAAAAGAACCGGAATAAAAGAAAGACGAATTGCAGTAGGCAAAGGCACATCTGACCTTGCCAGCGCAGCGATCGAAAATTTAATGAGTAATTACGAGGTTGATCCTTCAGAAATCGATGCCCTTATACTCGCAACTGCAACACCAGATCATCTTTTGGCACCAACAGCAAGTAAAATCTGCGAGTTAAGCGGACTTACTAATGCTTTTGGCTTTGATATGAATGGTGCCTGCAGCGGTTTTTTGTATGCACTTGAAATGGGTGCCACAATGATCGAAAGCGGACGCTATAAAAAGATTATTGTAGTGGGAGCTGATAAAATGAGCTCAATTGTAGATTATGAAGACCGCAATACCTGCATTCTTTTTGGAGACGGAGCAGGCGCGGTGCTTTTGGAAAAAACTGAAACTGAATACGGACTAATGAAAAGCATTTTGCGAACTGACGGAAGCGGTACAGCTTCTTTAGTCGTTCCGGCGGGAGGTTCTAAATTTCCGGCCAGTATGCAGAGCATTGTTCACAAAAAGCATTTTATTAAACAAGACGGATCGTTTGTGTTTAAAAAAGCAGTTGCAGCAATGTCTAGCGTTTCAAGAGATGTTCTATTGAGCAACGGCTTAGATTCTGATGAAATTGACTGGGTAATTCCGCATCAGGCCAACCTGAGAATTATCAATGCCGTGAGCGACAGTTTAAATATTGGATCAGAGAAAGTAAAAGTAAATATTGACCGATACGGCAATACAACATCGGCTACGATTCCGTTATGTTTATGGGATTTTGCAGCAGATTTCGAAGAAGGTCAAAACCTGTTAATTACTACTTTTGGCGCCGGATTCTCTTGGGGTGCAACTTGCTTAAAATGGGGAGTTATGAGAGAAAGAAAATCTCAAAAAGCGGTAAAAAGCAGCAATACATGGGAGGTTTTAGAACCGCAGCTATCGTAAATTTTTAAAAATAAAATAGTTGTAATAAAAAATTAAACACATAGAAACATAGTTTTATTGTTGGTTAAAAAGAATTTAAAAGAAAGCACGCTTTTAGCTATGTTATTGATGCAGGTGAAAAGCCTTTTTTAGATTTCGAAACTATGTTTCTATGTGTTTAAAATAACAAAAAATAAATTATCAATTCTTAAAAAAGTTAATGGGTTCAAGTATTCAAAATAAAATTACAGGAAAGAATTTTTTCTACAAATACTATAGAATTATAGTAATTCCAGTGGTTTTTTTGGTGTATTTGTCATCATACTATCTTTTAAATCCCAACCAGAATTTCGAACAAGATTCCTTAATATCATTCGACAAGTCATTTGACATCTTTATTATTCTGGTATACTGCGGCGTTTTGACAGAATTAAGCCTTTTCGTAGGACGCAGTTTAAACAGATTAATACGCTGGGAACACAACCCCATTTTTAGGGCAATTGCTCAATTTATCTGCCTTATCGGCGGAAATATTCTTTTAAACTTTATTTTCTCCCACTTGTGGAATTACTTATATCCCGAAACCTGTTTAGAAGAAAATGAACTGCTTATTATTTGGCAGTCCAATATCATGGCCGCAATACTATCATTGTTTATCAGCTCTGTACATACCGGAATATTTTTGCTTAACCGCTGGCGCTTAACATCAAACGAAGCGGCCGAACTTAAAATAAAAGCCTCAGAACTTCAGGAAGCCGTAACACGTTCACAGTTAGAATCCTTAAAACTGCAGCTTGATCCGCATTTTATATTCAATAATTTCAGCACCTTAACAGAATTAATTCACGAAGACCAGCAGGCAGCAGCTTCATTTTTAGAAAATATTACCCGCGTTTACCGCTACATGATTTCGAACTTAGATAAGGATATTATCACAGTAAGAGAAGAAATAGAGTTTTTAAATGCTTATTTTTATTTGTTGAAGAAACGTTTAGGCGAAAAAATCCAATTACAGTTAGAAATAGACAGTGACTGCCTTGATATGCATTTACCCCCTTTGTCACTGCAGTTATTGGTCGAAAATGCCGTAAAACACAACATGGCGACTTTATCAAGTCCGTTGATTATTTCGATTTATTCTGAAGAAAAAAATATAATCGTAAAGAATAATTTACAGCCTACATCCGGCAAAACTTTAGTGTCTACAGGCGTAGGACGTAAAAACATTGAGTTTAGATATAAAATTTTATTCAACAAAAAACCTGTTTTTTCACAATCGTTAGAAAGTTTTACAGTGCGTTTACCATTAATATAGAGAGTATGAGAATTTTGATTATTGAAGATGAGAGTATTAATGCCAGCCGGCTCAAAAGACTGTTAGAAGAATTAGAACCCAATTGCGAGATTCTTGATATTATTGATACAGTCGAAGGTGCTGTAAAATGGCTTAAATCAAACGAAAAACCGGATTTAATTACAATGGATATTCGTCTGGCAGACGGAATCAGTTTTTCAATTTTCGAAGAAATAAAAATATCCAGTCCCGTTATATTCACTACAGCATACGACGAATATGCCGTGCGGGCTTTTAAAGTCAACAGCATCGATTATTTGATGAAACCTATTGATAAAAGCGAACTAGAATTTGCTTTGCAGAAATTCAAAACTTTATCTAAAACCGACTCTTACAATGACATTGCCGGAATTTTAAAGGGATTTATCAATAAACCCACTTTTCGGCTTCGATTTCTGGTTACCTACCGCGACGGTTATAAAAGCGTAAATGTAACCGATATTGATTTTATATACTCGGAGTTTAAAACTTCAAATTTGGTTCTCAAATCGGGTATAGTAATTCCGATTCCGCAGACAATGGAAGAACTGGAGCAGGAATTAGATCCTGATGTTTTCTTTCGTGCCAACAGGCAGTTTTTTATTCGTGCCGAAAGCATAAAATCGATCGCCAATTATTTTAATGCAAAACTAAAAATTCAGCTGAAAGCAGATCCTGAACGCGAAGTAATTATCAGCAGGGAAAAAGCACCTTTTTTTAAACAGTGGATGGATCGGTAGTTTAGCTTCTGAGGTTCTAAGGTTCTAAGATAATAAGCTGCTAAGCTTTAAGAGTAGAATAATAAAGTTTTTTTAATTGCCTCCAGTTTTAACTGGAGGAAAAATAAAGTCATTATCAAGGGCTTTAGCCAAAAGACAAGTTTGGCTAAAGCCTTTTGTATTGTCGCCAATAAATACCTCCAGTTAAAACTGGAGGCTATTCAATAAATTTAACTTTATCTCCTTGTGTCTTTGCTGCATTATCATTCCCATTCGTTTCAGTATCGAAAAATTACGTTTGGGTAAATTTATCCCATTTTAAAGGTGTTTTGAGATGTTATTTTGCCGTCAAATTAGACGAATTCATTAAAGTGAAGTAAAATGACAAAACAATTTTTCCAAAATTATAAAACACTCAGTAAGGCAGCCGTTTTATTGGTTATCATCAGTTTTTCATCTTGTGGTAAAAGCGGGGCCGATGCCGGAGCTTTAGCTGCCCCAAAACCTGAAGTAGATTTTTTTCAGGCAGAATCGATTACAGGTGAAGTAGAAAAAAAATATCCGGGAACTGTTGAAGGTACAGTAAACGTTGACATAAAAGCGCAGGTTTCAGGATATCTTGAAGCGATTTATGTAAAAGAAGGAGATTACGTAAACAAAGGCCAGTCTCTTTTTAAAATTAAAGGAGATGTTTATGCAGAACAGGTAAACAACAGCCGTGCAGCTTATAAAAGTGCTCAGGCAAATCTGGCAAATGCTAAACTTGAAGTAGAAAAAATCAAACCGCTTGTTGACGGAAAAGTTTTTTCTGATATGCAGTTAAAAACAGCTCAGGCAAATTATGAAGCTGCCGTTGCCCAGGTTGCTCAAGCAAAAGCGGCTTTAGGATCTTCACAATTAAATGCAGATTTCTCTCTGATCAAAGCGCCTGTGAGCGGTTATATCAGCCGAATTCCAAACCGAATTGGTAATTTGGTTACGCCGGCAGATGCAGTGCCTCTAACGGTTCTTTCAGACATTAATACCGTTTTTGTGTATTTCTCATTAACAGAAGCCGATTATCTTGCTTTTTCAAAAGATCCTAAATCAAACCAAACCGTAAGCCTTATTATGGCTGATGATAGCGAATACGAGCAGAAAGGAAAACTGGAAGTAGCCAGCGGAAACATTGACCGTTCTACGGGAACAATTTCTTTAAAAGCCATTTTTCCAAATCCTAAAAAACTGCTTCGTGCCGGAGGTTCTGCAAGAGTAATTTTAAACAACAGTTTATCATCTGTTATTACTGTTCCAATGGCGAGCGTAAAAGACATTCAGGACAAATTTTTTGTTTTTGTTTTAAAACCGGGAAATAAAGTTGCGATGGTTCCTATTGAAATTGGCGGAAGTTCCGGAACAGATTATTTCGTAAAATCGGGTTTAAAACAAGGTGATAAAATTGCTTTAAACTCAATTGATGTTCTTTACGACAGTATGGAAGTAGTGCCAAAAACGGCAAAAGCGGTAAGCAGCAAATAATTTTTGATTTTAATATAAATAACATTTTCCATGTTAAAAAATATAATAGACAGGCCGGTTCTGGCCACCGTTATCTCCATTGTTTTGGTGATATTGGGTATCATTGGTCTTACCAGATTATCGGTTACAAGATTTCCAGATATTTCACCTCCAACTGTAATGGTGAGCGGTTCTTATCCGGGAGGTAACAGTGAAACCGTAATTCGTTCGGTAGTAACACCGCTCGAAGAACAAATTAACGGAGTAGAGAATATGCAGTATATTAAATCTACTGCAAGTAACGACGGATCGTTTTCGATCAGCGTGATTTTCAAACAGGGAATCGACCCTGATCAGGCTGCTGTAAACGTCCAGAACAGAGTGCAGCAGGCAACGCCAAAACTGCCTCAGGAAGTAGTTCGTATGGGACTTACCACTTCGAAACAGCAAAACAGTATGATTGTTATTTTCAATCTTTATACAGATGATAACAATAAATACGATGAGTTGTTTTTACAGAATTATGCCAACATCAATTTAGTACCGCAGTTAAAACGTGTTCCGGGAGTAGGACAGGTTCAGATTTTCGGACAGAAAGATTATTCGATGCGTATATGGCTTGATCCGCGAAAAATGGCAAATGCAGGTTTAGTACCTTCAGATGTTACGCAGGCCATTGCAGAACAGAGTTTAGAGTCGGCGCCGGGAAAACTGGGAGAAGAATCCAAAGCTGCATTAGAATATGTAATTCGTTATAAAGGGAAGAAAAACAAACCGGAACAATATGAAAATATTGTAGTTAAAAATAACGGCGGCAGTCTTTTACGACTTAAAGACGTTGCCAGGGTTGAGTTTGGTTCTATTTCATACAGCGGTGATAACAAATCGAATTCATTAAATGCCGTAACAATGGCTATTTTACAGACTTCGGGTTCTAATGCAAATGATATCGAAATTGGCGTAAACAAAGAGGTAGAGAGATTATCAAAATCTTTTCCTCCGGGAATTAAATACGTCAATGTAATGAGTACCAAAGAAAGACTTGACGAAGCTACCGGACAGGTAAAATCAACCTTAATAGAAGCTTTCATTCTGGTTTTCATAGTAGTATTTATATTCCTGCAGGACATTCGCTCGACGATTATTCCGGCAATTGCCGTTCCTGTAGCCATTGTAGGTACGTTTTTCTTCCTGCTTGTTTTTGGTTTTACCATTAATATTTTGACGCTTTTTGCCCTCGTATTAGCCATTGGTATTGTCGTCGATGATGCCATTGTGGTCGTCGAGGCCGTACACAGTAAAATGGAAGAAGACAGCAGTTTAACAGCCAAAGAAGCCACTCACGGTGCGATGGCAGAAATTACGGGAGCGGTTATTTCGATCACTTTAGTAATGTCAGCTGTATTTATTCCAATTGGTTTCATGACTGGATCATCGGGTATTTTCTACAAGCAGTTTGCTTATACGCTGGCTATTGCGATTATTATTTCGGCAGTAAATGCACTTACGCTTACTCCGGCATTGTGTGCCCTGCTTTTAAAGAATGTTCATAATGGCGAACACGGAGAAAACGAACATAAAACGACTTTTAAAGAACGTTTTTTCATCGGTTTTAATACGGGTTTCAACAACTTAACCGGAAGATACATCAAGGCCGTTCGTTTCCTTATTGGCAGAAAATGGCTTGCTGCAGGATTAGTAACAGGAATTAGTGCAATTGCTGTATGGATGATGATGTCGACTCCAAAAAGTTTCGTTCCGCTGGAAGATGACGGATTCATGGTGTACAGTTTGTCAATGCCTCCGGGAACTGCGCTTGATCGTACGACTGAAGTGGTTCAGAGAATGGAAAAAATATTAGAAACAGAAAAAGCAATCGATGTTAATACAAGTATTACCGGATTTAATATTTTGAGCAACAGTGCCAGTACAGCTTACGGATTAGGGTTTATCAAATTAAAACCTAAAAAAGAAAGAGGCGCAGTTAAAGATATTGACGAAATTTTGAATAGCGTTACAGCTAAATTGTCGACTATTAAAGAAGGTTCGATCATGGTATTCAGAATGCCTCCGGTTGAAGGATTTGGCGTAACAAGTGGTGCCGAAATCGTTTTGCAGGACAGAATGGCAAGAAATCCGGAAACTTTAAAAGCAATGTCAGATAAAGTAATTGGGCAGATTATGCAGCAGCCGGGAGTTCAATATGCTTATACAACTTTTAGAGCCGATTATCCGCAGTTAGAATTAGAAGTTGATGAAGATAAAGCGCGTCAAATGGGCGTGAATGTAAAGGATCTTTTAGGAAATATACAGACTTATTTTGCAGGAGATCAATCGTCAGATTTTACCAGATTTGGTAAGTTTTACAGAGTCAATGTAAAAGCCGACGGAATTTTTAGAATGGATCAGGATGCGTTTAATGAGATTTTCGTAAGAAATGCTGATATGCAGATGGTTCCGGTAAAATCGATTGTAAAATTCCATAAAGTTTACGGGCCGGAATCTGTAAATCGCTACAACCTTTATAATTCGGTAAATATTACAGCGATGGCTTTGCCGGGATATAGTAATGGACAAATTATGGGGAATTTGGAAAAAGTTCTGGATAAACTTCCGTCTGATTACAGTTACGAATGGACAGGTTTAAGTTTGGAAGAAAAAGCGGGAGGAAACCAAACCATTGCCATTTTTGGACTGTGTCTGCTTTTTGTGTTCTTCTTATTGGCGGCACAATACGAAAGTTATTTATTGCCATTGGCAGTATTGCTTTCTATTCCAACCGGAATTTTAGGAGCTTTTGCGGGAATTAAAGCCGTTGGTTTAGATAATAACATTTACGTTCAGGTGGGATTAATTATGCTTGTGGGACTTCTGGCTAAAAACGCGATTCTTATTGTAGAGTTTGCGCTGCAGAGACGAAACGCAGGATTAACTATTACCGAAGCGGCTCTTGAAGGTGCAAAATCAAGATTACGTCCTATTATCATGACTTCGCTGGCCTTTATTGTAGGGATGATTCCATTGATGTTTGCTTCGGGAGGAACCGCAGTAGGAAACAGATCGATAAGTGTAAGTGCCTCAATTGGAATGTTGAGCGGGGTTATTTTAGGAGTTTTTGTGATTCCGCTGCTTTTCATTGTATTTCAGTATCTGCAGGAAAAAGTATCAGGTAAGAAGAATGTGGTTCAAACCGTAAAAGAATAATAATGAGAATACTATATAAAATTGGAATAACGGTATTTTCGGGTATGATTTTAACATCGTGCGTTGTTGGAAAAAAATATTCCCGCACCGAGTTAAACGCTCCTGATAAATACCGAGAAGAATTAACCGTAACAGGAGATACTATTTTGCATTCCTGGAAAACGTATTACAAAGACCCGCTTTTAGTTAATTTGATCGAAAAAGCCCTCGTTAAAAACAACGAGGTGCTTATCGCGGTCAAAAGCATGGAACAGCTGGATTTAAATTATAAACAAGCCAAACTGTCTTTACTGCCAACATTAGATTTTGATGCCGCAGCGAGCCGTTCGTATTTGTCTAAAAATTCATTAAACGGATCTTTGAGCGCGCAGTTTACAAGCAAAGATTATATGGACGATTACAGCGCCAATCTTCGTATGTCGTGGGAAGTAGATATTTGGGGAAAAGCGGCAATGCAGAAAAGAGATGCAAAAGCAGCGTATTTTGCCCAAAAAGAAAACCTTTCGGCTTTAAAAACCCGAATTATTGTTCAGGTGGCGCAGTCATACTACAATCTTTTAGGTTTAGACGAACAGCTTAAAATTGCTGAAAAAAATATCGAATTGAGCGATAATACCCTGCAGATGATGAAACTGCAGTACAACTCAGGTTCGATTAGTTCATTGGCAGTAAACCAGACCGAAGCTCAGAAAAAAACGGCAGAATTACTCGTTCCTTTGGCAAAAGCCAATATTGCGGTTCAGGAAAATGCGCTGCAGATTTTATGCGGCGAATATCCTAATACGATCGAACGTTCAGGTAATTTAAATGTAGATGAATTTGCGTTTGAAATGCCGTCAGGAGTTCCAGCTTCACTTTTAAGCCGAAGACCGGATGTAAAAGCAAGCGAATATGCTGTGATGTCGGCAACAGCCAAAACCGGATTAGCAAAAGCGACAATGTATCCAACGCTGAGTTTAAGTCCGTCAATTGGAATTAATTCATTTGAGTTCGATACCTGGTTTAATTTTCCGGGTTCGGTTACAAAAAATATAGCGGCAAATCTGGCACAGCCTATTTTTAGGAAAAAAGCCTTGCGAACAGCTTATGAAGTCGCGGTTTTAGAACAAGAAAAAGCTGTGGTTCAGTTCAAACAATCGTTTATTACCGCTGTTGGTGAAGTTTCTGATGCCATGTCGAGATTAAAATATGCAGATGAACGTATTAAGCTGGCAGAAGAAAAAGCAATATCTTTAGAAAAAGCAACTTCAGATGCTTCACTTTTATACAAAAGCGGTATGGCCAATTATCTTGAAATTATTGCCGCTCAAAATAGTGCCTTGCAAAACGATCTTGATGTCGTAACAATAAAATTAGAAAAATTAAATGCCTCTATTAATTTGTACCGCGCTTTGGGCGGTGGAGTAGAGTAGTGCTGCATTTCTAAATCCATCATCTTTATAAATGTAAAGATGGTGGATTTTGTATATTATTTTGATGCGCAAAGAAATCGAAATTGATATTCAGCTGCACAAACTTTGTATTCACGAGCGGTAAGCCAGCGCCAACATGAAAAGTTTTTTAACAATTAAACAATACGGAATGCATTATTTATACGATTCATTATACACTTTACGATTGTTAGGATATATGCGTACACTATCAACCTTAAGAACTTGGTTGTTTAGAAAAACTTCAATATTTCTATTGTCTTCTGCAATTTTTATCTGCATTTCATTATCGCCCGATATGTTTTTAAAACGTTCAAATAATTCTTTTTGATTGAAAAAAATTCTTCCTTCAAATTTTTCATTTTTTCCAGTTTCCCAGAAAAACTGCATGACTTGCGGCAAGGCTCTTTCTTTCATTTTATTTTCTAAGAGCCACGGG
>PJTO01000369.1_pt1 | contig 23364 bp, 24 predicted proteins | sample 1512101 | NCBI WGS metagenome assembly PJTO01 (sample SAMN08177690, study PRJNA422409) | Soil metagenome, whole genome shotgun sequencing project.
ACAAACGCCGGGCAAACCATGTTCGAAATGAGCAACATCGTCACCGCTGCTTGATCACCGAAAAGACATCGGCAAACCTGACGGGGTGGCTCCACCGCCACGTGGGAGATTTTTACCGCTTACGAACCGCCGAGGCGCCGAAGAAGTTCATTTGCAGGAATGAGTTCAATCACCTGTCGGCGCAGCTCGGCGTTGAGCAGGTGGTCTTCGAAATTGTTCAGCAGGTCGATGAGCTGAAGCCGGATTTCATCAGGTGTCGAAAGTTCTTTCCGTCCGGTCATCGTCTGCAGAGGCCCTATGTGCGTGACGGGAAATGATATCTACGATCACCCACTCATCCTTCAACCCGCACTCCCACAAGATTACGGGGACAATTCCGAGGCCCGACAAAGCCTCTTCCACACCGCGATCTCTGGCCTTGTTGCGCTCGATCTTCTCCCGCCAAAATTCCTGGCGCGTGGCCGGAAGCTTGGCGCGGCGACATCCTTCATGCCCATGCCAGAAGCAGCCGTGGACAAAGACGGCCAGCTTGTACTTGGGCAGATAGAGGTCGGGAGTTCCGGGGATATCGCGCCGATGCAGCCGGAACCAAAATCCTGCTCGGTGCAGCGCGCGCCGCACGCGCAGTTCCGGACCGGTGTTACGGCTCCGAACCCGGCTCATGTTGTCGCTGCGCGCGGCAGGGCTCAAATGATCGACCACGTGCACAATAGCAAACTTGTGCGAGGCATGTGGGCAAATCGACACGTATATTTATCAGGCGCAGGCTCCCATAATTTAATTACCCAAATCGCGCCTTGAAACCACTGGTGTGAGCCTAACCAACCCCAAATCCTTTCAACAAAGCGCAAATCATCCTTAAGGTGACCGCCTCCAGATTAAGCGCAGCCAACCCTAAGCTGACGAGAGTTCCTTCGCCGAATATGAACGCCGCATCGCCTTCGCACTCTCCTACAAAACATTCACATCTTAGAGATATCGATAATACACCTACATGAAGACGGACTACATAAATGCTCAATATTCGCCATCTTCACTTCTTCTGGCTTATTTCCAACATACACCGCAGCAACCTCTTTCCAACAACTAGGAGCCGAGTAAAATTGCCCAGCAATTAATTCCTGCGGATCAGGGCGTCGCTCATGCCCAGTGTATATTACATCCACATATACTACTTTTTGCGTATCGTTTTTGAGAGAAAATATTTCTCCGCAACTCGCCAGCATAGTGGCAGTTCCGATTAGAACACTAAACCGCGAAACGATCGTTAAAGCTTTTCTGTTCATGGGCAACGCGGCCCCCTATCGGCATAGTTGTCCGCCTCGTTTTCCAACGCATTGACTCGAGAATCACCCAATTTCGAGGCGGTGAATTGATAAATCATATAGGCAGGCGAGTACCCTTGAAACTGGTATGTGTGCCCTTCTTCATGAACCCCCATTTTGCCTATAGCTCGCCCGCGATCATATCGCCCCCGCAGGCCTCCCGGCCCAGAGCCACCCCCATAAAGTTGGACATTGCCCAACGTAAATCCGACAGGGTCTCCAACTGTTAACTCAGAAATCTGGATAGCATTGTTTCCTACGCCAATATGTGCGGACGATCCGCCAGCTATTTCCTGAGCAGCACCCAAAGCATACCCCCCAATCAAGCCCGCCAATGTTACCGGCAATGCTCCAGCCTTCCCTAGAACGTCGGCAAAGGCGCTTGATGGACATATAGGGTTACTCTGCGACGATGCCGAAACAACAATAACATTAGCGTTGCTACCGTTTGGACCAGCACCACCTACCAAGCCGTCCGCGCCCCCTAACCCAAGGAACCCATTTCCAAAATCCACACCGCCGCCGCCTCCGCTGCAAGCCGCTATTTCTCCTTCCTTTAGCATTCCGCTATGAAGCATAGCATCAATTTCACTTTGCGAACATGCATCGAGCCCCATCGGGTCAGTATTATTAACTGGATCGCCGCCGACGTAATTGTACCAGTTCAAGCCATCAGCATAGCCGATCGGGTCGGTCTGCATGAAGCGCCCGAGAGTCGGCGAGTAAATCCGGGCCTTGAAATTATACATTCCCAGCTCAGGGAACCAAGTCTGGCCGGTGAACTGGAAGCGGCCGACATTTGTCGAGGCAGGAATGCCGTACTCGTCATAACTGTTGGCTGCGATCAAACTACCCGAAGTGTCACTCACGGCCAAGATCGACCCACGCTCATCGGCCTGAAGGAAACGGCGATCCGTAGTTCCCGCCCCCTCGTACCATGTAATGATCTCGTCACTGCCCGGCACCGGCACATAACGGCGCAGCACACCGCCGTTGGAACCGGAAAGTTCTGTAACAAGATTTTGGCCAGCATAGACCATGCGAGTGGTGGCACCCGAAGTGAAGGTCTGCAAGCGACCGACGGGATCGTACGCCATCGACACGCCAGGCGCCGAAACAAGTTCATTGAGCTTGGAATAGCCGTAAGACGAAGCCCCCGAATACGTCAAATTGCCACGAGCATCGTAGCCATAGGATAGGCTGCCAACGGTTGTATACTGGTTCAGGCCGTTAGAAACGTACGCCCGGCTGCCGTTATATGTCCCGCCGAAGGCATAGATATCGTTGCTCCTGCTCAGCCCCACGATCTGAGATGCAGGGTTATAGCTGATGGCGCTACCGACGTTGTCGACTTCGCCAATCACGAGATCGCCCGCTGCGCCTGCCAAATCGATCTTCAGCCCAGCAAGCCTGCCGATCGCATCCCGCTTGTAGGTTCGGCTCGTCCCGTTCCCATAGATCACTCCAGCTCGGCGCCACAGCGCGTCATAGCTGAAGGTCGCCAAGACACCAATTCCGCTGGTGGCGCCCTTCTCGGAAACGCGAACCAACCTACCAGCACTGTCATAGGAATAGTCGATATACAGATCGCTGCCACCCCAAGTCAGTCTGGTCGGCTGCCCCGCTAGGTCATACAAATAGGACATGGATCCGTACGCCTGCCCTTCCGAGGTGAGGCGGCCGAGCGCATCGTAGGCGTTCGTCAGCGTTGTTCCATTTCGCGAGGAGCTGATCATCTGACCTACCAGATTGTAGGTCATGCTGGCGACGCCCTCGCCCGCTGGCGCGCGCGAGGTCAGGCGATCAAGCGCATCATATCCAAGAGCCATGCTGGAGGCGTCCCGCAAGCGCAAGGAAGTAATGCGAACGTTGTCGCCATAAATGAACTCCTCGTAGTCCGTGCCGGAGCTGGTGTTAGCCCCCTTATTTGCTACGGGATAGCGCGTTTTCGAAAGCCGGTCGAAACCATCGTACTCATAGGTCGTGAGATTATTCTCACTGTCTAGTACCGTCTTGACCTTGCCATTTGGCGTGTACGTTGTGGCACTGGTCGATGGTGTCAGCGAACCGAACCCTTCAGTAACCGCGACTATTCGCCCCACGCTATCATAAGTCGCCTGTGCGACCCGATCCGATCCACCAACGCCAGCGGTCGGGGTGCAGGCATCGGCCGTGGCGCCGACATTAAGGCGAGTAACCGCGCATTTGATCCGGCCCATAGTGTCGTAGCTGGCCTGCGAACGACTAAAGACTGTCCCGCCAGCAGAAACGCTTCTCGATGTCGGACGGGCGCTCGCGTCATAACCCGTCGTGTAGACCTCGAGCGGCTGGAATGCGGACCACGCCGCATCGGTCTGGGCCGTGACCGTACCGAGTTCCTGCTGCGTAACCTGACCATCTGCGTTGTAGGTTACCCGCGTCGCGAGCGGGATGTCTTCTCCGTCGCCGTCGGGATCGGGGCCGATAATCCCCACCAATTGCCGGACAGCATCGTACTTGTAGACCGTCGTATCGGCATTCCCCGCCAGCGGGCCATCCACGGCCGTTACATTGCCGACATTGTCGTAGGCGAATGAGCTTGTCGCGCTGAGCGAATTGTCACCAGCAGCGATCGCCGAGCTTCGTGGCAGAAGATTGTTCGCTGTACCAGCAGCCTGCGGGCCATAATCGATCGTCGCCCTCGTCTCACTCGCCGTCCCTACGCAGCTCGCCGGATTGGCGCCACTTGCGGAAAGACACGTCGACTGGCCTGTAAGTACGTACCTGGAAACGCCGGACGCGACAATCGAGCCGGTGGCATTCTTATAATACGCCTGCTTTGGAGCATAGGTGTAGCGGACCTGCGGACGAACACCGTTCGGATCAGCCGGCCGGGTAACCGTCAGTACGCCTCCGTGGGTATTGTCATATGTATAGTCGGTCTGCCGCTCGAGAGCATCCTTCGTCCAGACCGGACGATTACAAGCGGCGCCAGTCGTGCAAGCAGGATAGCCGGCGCTCGTCACGAGGTTGGCCAGCCCGGACGACTCCTTGGCCACGACGGTCGTCTTGATCACGTTGCCACGAGTATCATACTCATACAGCGTGTAGCCAAACGCTGGCGCCGCCCCGTTCATCTTTCCTTCCGGTGACACCACGTATTGCAGTCGACCGTAGGTATCGTAGAGATATCTGGTAACATTACCCGCCTCGTCGGTGACCGATGTCGGAAGACCAACGTTTGTATCGGACACGATCGTACGGGTTGTTTGATCTGGGTTTTTACGAACCATAGTCATGGTCGTACCGGACAATGAGAACGCATATTGATACGTTCGGTCTTCCATGACGACCGACGTCACCCGGCGCGCACTGTCGTAATGGACGATCTTGTTGGCGCTCGCCGCGCCGGGACGCTTGTACTGCACATATGAACCGCCATCTTCAATGCCGGTTGTAACGGTCGTAACCCGACCAAGCAAATCAGTAGCAGTCGATCCTGCCGCCGACAGTGTGAGTGACGGCCATGACTGTGAATAGGCGCAATCTCCCTGGGCAGGAGCGCAATAATCCACCGCCAGATTGATGGCATCCACCCGAACCAACTGCCTCCACGCAGTCGCCTGCAGAGCACGTTCAGGGTCAGCGTCGCGACCATACTTATAATGGAGCTGGTATCCATCAGAGCTAGTTACGCTCTGCAGGCGATTGAGGTTTACTAACTGACTATTATTACAGCCCGCATCCGCATTCTGGCAATACGATGTCGACACCCACTGTATGTTCAACTCTCTACTGTTGGGATAGCTGATTTTCGAAAGTCCATAGAACTGAAAACCCGGCACGCTAGGGGCAATATACCCCCAAGTGTACTTGGTACCGTCTGCAAGGGTCATTACATAGGTCGAACCGGTAAGCGTTAGGGTGGCGCCATCCCCATCCAGAGCAGTGAAAGTATTGCCGGATCGGGAGAACCGCTTTGAGGCTCGTCCCTCGCTTCCGAGGTATTCCGCCGTAACGACGGTAGAAGTGGAAAGGGTTCCCGATATATTCAGATCGTAACTGTAGCCACCACTCGGCATGTAATAAGCAAGTTCTGAATCGCCGGACCCGATCGACAGGATCTTGTTAATCGATCGCTCTTCCCCGGTCGCAACATTCACGCCGTTCTGATCAATTTTGTATCTTACGGGCGCCAGCGTACCCTCTTCGGCCTGAGCCAAAACTTGCCCACTCCAAAGCCCTGCGATCAAAGCGGAGGTCGAAACAATATGGCGAAGAGACAACTTATAATTACGACCAGCCTGGTTCACTTTGGCAATCCTTAAAATGTTGCTTTGCACGCGCCACGATTGCAAATTTATGCGTCCAGAATCGAAAGTTGATCCGATCCGCAGCCTATTCGACTGAAGCTTCATGGCAGGCTGAGCGCCCACCAGATCAAAGCCGTGGGCTACTCAGTTGATCAATTCAGAAAAATGAGCGCAAATCCGCTTCCGGAAGGAACAACGACAAAGCGCTTCTTGGCGTCAACACTCGCGCCATCACCAGATCCGTTACCATTCCCGTTCGGCGAGTTGCTGACATTCACGTTCACTCGGTTGCCCGCGTTGTCGTACTGGTAATCAGAGGTGACCTGATCATTGACGCCGCCCTGGTGCTTCACCTTTACAAGGCGGCCCAATGCGTCATACGTATATTCAATTGTTGACCCCGCGTTGGCGGCAGCTGGCGACATGCCGATAGCGAGTAGAGCGATCGCGCTCCTGATTACTTTCCGACGCATTATGCCTCCAATCCGAATTTCAGAATTTTGTTCGCAAACATGGATTACGCCCGATCTGTCATTGCTGCTGTATCCAGACGCCAGTGATGTGTACCGAGCCGTCGGGGTAACAAGCAGCCGCGAAAAACCGCACCGTCCGGCCCTGAGCCTGCGCCGACAAAATGGTCGCCGTGATGCTCTCGTAGTTCGATTCCGTCTTGGCAATGCGGAGAAAGCTCGGGACAGAGCAGGAGGCGGGATTGTCGACATCGGCGATGATCGCAGTCGTGTAGGTATCGTCTACAAGAACCTCAGGAATTTTCAGGGCGCGCGTCCACCGCTCATCAGCGCTCGCGGAAGCGGGGAGCGATGTCGCACCGGCGACTGCCATTGCGACGCTCCACATGGCTCGTGACGTACGCGGCAAGACACCTTGTGTCCGCATAGGCGGACGAGATGCTGAAGCGCTGCCATTTTCGTTTCCAAGCCCAATGCCGAATACAGGCGCGCTACGTAGCGCTGCTCCGAGACTTCGCAATCGCCAGGTGCGACGTCGAGGTAATTCTACGCTCAAAGGAGATACATCCCGACAAAATCATAGCGTCCGAATTCTTGGCAATTGGCATTGTCTGCCGAATAGCGAATTATCACGCGCCTGGAACTCACGAGCGCGGTCATTGCCATCGCCGCTACTGTTTCCTTGTTTGGGTCGTCCGGCCGAAGAACCGCAGCGCCACCGTCCTTAAGGTGGAGCCAGATGTACCCGCCGTCACCAGCCCATATCCGCTCCATAGAACCTTCGCACTGCGTATAGGCATGCGCAGGCGCAACTGAGAGCGCAGCGAATACCAATGCGCCCACAGGCGCGATCTTTCGTTTCAAATTCATGCACACCCCTCGACCATGGCTTCCCCTGCCATGGCGCATTCAAGCCTGATAATCTTAAACTACTAAACGAGAAAACATAATTTCCATATCGCGCGAGTTCGCAACTTTGCCTTTCCGATGCGGGCTGGCCTCACAAAATGCAGGGGCGGACGCAGTCACAGCATATACATCCCTGCAAAATCATTCCTCGCCCACGTGCCGCAATCAACATCGTCGGCTTCATAGCGGACAATGATTTCCCTGGAACTGACAAGTGCCGTCATCGCCAGTGCGACAACGGTTTCTGTGTTAGGAAACGCGAGCGGCACGACGGCCGACCCACTTCCTTTCAGAAAGATCCAGGTAGCGTTATCGCCGGCCCAAATTCTTTCGATGTTCCCGCGACATTCCGTGAAAGCAAAGGCAGGCTCGCTGATTACGCACAGGCCAGATGCCGCGAGGACGGCCAGAAGTCGGCCTCCGGCGCCACCTCCACAAGATTGCCGCGAAGGGGCGAGCCATCGTCGGGCGATCGACCTCAGCAAGCCGGGATGGTTACTGCGTCGTCGTCCAAAGGGGTGGCTATAATTCAGGTTCATTGATTCATGATATGAAGGTAATCGACCGTGCAGGTGCCGTTATTACCATAGACCCGAACCTTCCGCCCAGAGGCCTGTGCCGTCATCAGCGTGGTAAAAATGGCTTGGACATTGGCTAGCTTTTCGTCTGCCGTCGCCCCCTTGGGCGTCCATTTGAGAAGGCCGCCGGCTTCGCATGTTGAGCCAGTCCCAGCACTGTCGATTGCAAAAATGATGTAGGCGGGCATGTATGTGGGTTCGATCATTACCACTCGTGCCTCCACACCCCAATCGTACGCCCATGCCTGCGAAGACCCTAAAGCGGCGACACCAGCAAGCGCGAGTGAAAGAATTTTAATCGAAGAACATTTGAACATTGCTAGATACCCCCAGTGAATTTCGCAAAGCATCTGGGCCACTCAGTGCTGAGCGACCTCATGCAGATCGACAATGCAGCGCCGGCCATTGCGCCGTTCCAGCTGCACGATGATATCGACGGAGCGCAGGATGTAACGGCGCACATCCTCCCACCCCATCGTCGCACCCGCCTGCAGAACGAGCAACGCCAACTGGTCGATCGCCCGCTCCGGCGAATCCGCGTGGATAGTGCTGATCGAACCGGGATGCCCGGTGTTGACGGCCCGCAGGAAAGTCAGAGCTTCGCGCCCGCGCATTTCCCCCAGAATGATGCGGTCGGGTCGCATACGCAGCGACGCAATCAGCAGGTCTTCAGCGCTGACCTCAGCCTCACCGAGCGAACCGCGGACCGCGAGAAGTCCAACGGCATTGGGATGGGTCATCTGAAGTTCGGCGGTATCCTCGATCAGGATCAGCCGTTCCTGCACCGGCACTTCGCGAAGAAGGGCGTTGAGGAAAGTGGTCTTGCCGCTCGAGGTGCCCCCGGAGATCAGGATATTGCGCCGCGCGACGACGGCACGGCGAAGCCGCTCGGTCGGATCAAGCTCGGAACCCGTCTCTCCTGTGCCGACGGTTTGCGCCGTTTGGCTGCCCTCGAGCGCAAAGGCTTCGCTGGTCGCATAGTCCTGTAGCGTCATGCCTGCCGAGACATGGCGGCGGATTGCCAGCGCCACTTGGCCGCGGGTAGCAGGCGGCAACACGATCTGGATGCGAGAGCCATCCGGAAGCGCACCCGAGAGCAATGGGTGCTGCCTGCTGATGCCCTGAGCGTTCATGGCGGCAACCTGCCGCGCCAATCGCGAGAGAACCTGAACGGTCAGCGCAGGTACTTCTGCGCGTTCAGGGATCCCGCCGAGCGCTTCGATCCAGACTTCACCCGGCCGGTTAACGTAGATGTCCGTCACGTCGGAGCGCGCCAAGAACGGCGCAAGCGGCGCCAGGAAACTGTCCAGGTAGATGTCGGAAGCCGCGCTCACGATCATTCCACCGAAGAAAAGTCGAGATCCCGCGCCACGAACACCGCGATGCTGGCGCCCTGACGAACCTTGAGGGTGGGCTTGATTTCACCCTGCTGCTGCACAAGCGAGCCCTGTGTCGCCGCCGATGGTGCGCCAATGATGACGGTGTTGTTGGTCGCCTCGGACGTTGCCGCACGAACGCCGAGATCGAGGACCGACTGGAGGATCGTGCCGCCGAAGCGTTCGAGGAAGTGCGTATTGACCTTACCCCTGACACCCGCGCGTCCCAGCGGGTCCGCCGCAGGGGAATCCAGGGCGATGATCGTACCGTCCGGTCGGGTCAGGCGCTTCCACTGGATGAGCGCGCGCTTTTGTCCGAGATTGACGTCGGCCTGGTACTCACCGAACAGGCGGCTGCCTTTCGGGATCAGGACCCTCGCCCCATCAAAACTCATGACGTCGCGCGATACGATCGCGCGGGCAAAGCCTGCCCGCGTGGAGTCCAGCGCGGTCTCCATCACCGCCTGGATGACGCTGCCCTGGGGTACCGTCATCCCCTGGTTCTCCAGTCGGCTTGCCAGAACCCGGGTGTCCTTGGTCTTCTCCGCCGTGCCATTCTCAGGCTGGGTTGGCAGCCCCTGCCCGGATGCCTGATAGGCAAAGCCGGCCCCGGTGGGGGGAGCAGCGGGGGGCGGGGTCATTGGCACTGCAGACGCAGGCATCCCTCCACCCGAACGCCCATAGGGTTCGGACGGGTAGCCTTGGACTGCCGGCGCGGTGCGCGGCGGCGGCATGCCCGTTACGCCATAGGCAGGTGCGCCCTCAATCATGGCATAGCCCGCCTGACCCGGCATAAGCTGTGGGTAGTTGGGCATCGGTGGAATCACCAGATCCGGAGGCGAGGAGATGGTGGTAGCGCCTGCTGCCTGCGGAGTTACCAGCGAAGGATTGGTCAGATCCATCCGCCGCATCTGCAGGGCGTAGAACAGGCCGCCCCCCGCTGCCAGCAAAATGGCGGCAAAGACCAGGGTGGCCTTCCCGCTGGTTGCTTTTGCCACTTTCGGGCGGATGTCCTGCACCGCGTCTGCGCGCGTCGACATCTCAGCCATTGTCCTTACTCCGCAACTGCCGCAGCGCCCTGGTATCTTCCTTGTCGATCCGGAAGATCAGCGTTTCGTAGACCCTGTCGATCGTGAAGACGCCGTCCCGCATGTAGCCGTCCACCATCTGCTCCTCGCCGGTCGGACCGAGCCCGAAGGTTGCCGGCAGCGCCTGGTCCTTGTCCCACTCGATGTAAGTCTTGTTGCCGTCGTCGGTGATCGACACCGGCCTCAGCGCCTTGCTGCCGGACAGGCGATAGGTCACCCCGCTCCGGGCAATCTCCTGAGGCAGCGGTCGCCGCACCGGCGCGCTGCCGGGTATCCTGCTGACCAATCGCACGACCGCCGGAACATTTGGCGAGCCACCGGCAGCGAGTTCGAACTCGTAAGTGCGGGTGTTGGTCCGTACGCTCATGACCGCAATCGAATAAGTGTTCGCGGCTTTGACCGTCAGGCTGTCTCCGCTGCCCGCGACATTTACGAAGTAGGCCGAGGGATCGCTCAGGATGACGGACATGATCCGTTCGCCTTGCGCAAACAGCAGCGTCTGCGTCACGTCCGAGGAGGTCTGCAGATGCATCAGTCCACCGGCCTGCGTGGACAGGAACGAGATGCGCGGATCTCCATTGTTTGCCTGCTGCGCCGAGGCAGTACCGGCGAACAAGACCAGGCCCAGGAAAAGACGCTTCATGGATGCGATACACCGTTAGGCATTGGCGCTCGCACGCCCGCCGGCGGCGCTTGAACGGGAAGCGCTCCGGCGGCGGCAGGAGGTGCTGCACCCTGCCCCGCCAAAGGCGCAGGAGAAGTAGCCGGTACCGAAGAGGCGGCAGGGATCGGCGCAATCATCTCGGCATCGCGGCGATAGCGCAGGACCTGGAAACCGAGCGGATTGAGGAGGCGGTCCGCCGCGCTCATCGAGGCGGTCGAGAAGCGATACTTCATCACCGTCGCCCAGTTCTGCGCGTCCTGGCGCTGACCGCCGGGATCAGTCCGGTACGTCGCGAAGCGGACCAGGACGGTATCCGGCCCAAGCGAGGAAATGCTGCGCACTTCCGTCTCAACGATCGACTGGCGGGGAAGCGTGGCAAGCGGGCTCAGCGGATTGCTGGCCTGCATCGATGCAAGATAGCGATCCCGCGCTTCTTCCGCCGACCACAAGGCAACCTTGCGGTAATCGTCTTTCAGCGAATTGATGTCGAAGCTCTCGCGCGCATTCACATATTGCGCGAGGAACGAGCGGACCAGTGCATCGTCTGGCGTGATATTCTGCTGCTCGAGCGGCTTGAGAGCCTGCACGTTGCCTGTCTGGCGATCCACCAGCAGCGTATAGGGCACCACGGTCTTCAGCGGCACAAGCGCGGCCAGGGCAATCGCCTCGAGCACCGCAACTCCCGTCGCGGCTCCGGCCATGATCCAGGCGATACGCCTGGAGCCGCTGAGAGACCGATTACGATCGGCTGACCAGGTTTCAGCCTGCTTGTAGTAGCGCTTGAGATCTTCGTCGCTCATGTCGTTCATCACGTCTGGTCCCTGCGGCGTGCGGCAGCCGAAGGACGCCGGGATTGCCTGCGCCAGGTGTTCCCCAGCGCTTCATTATTCGATTGGTTTGCGGTTTGTGCCGCCAGTGTCGCCGGAGCGCCGCCCCCACGATCCGCCCAGCGCCCCTCAGTGCGGGAGATATTGGCGAGGCGCTCTTCACGCCGAAGATTGTCCGATACCGACTGTGCTACGACCATGCCGCGCGACGGCTCCGCATGGTGCGGGGCAGGACTAGCAGAAGACCGCCCCTCATGGGTCTGGGCCTGTTCGGATCGTCCATGAAACACGGCCGTGAACGAGAACGAAGCATGGAACGCGAGACGGGCAACGACGAAGATGGAAAGCAGCGCCACAACCGCAAAGCTGAGCGTGGCGACGAGGATCTCAACCGGCGCATCTAGGGTCTGCTGCTCCGTAGCCCGGCGCTGCAAGGCATCGAGCAACCACGGCTCCAGCATCGCGAGTTCGACGCCGTAGACGACTGTGAGCATGATCGAGGCGAGGAAGACGGTAACAAGGGCCCTGCCCCACCCCTCGAAGATACCGCGGGTCACGCCGAACAGCAGCAGACCTGCCATCAGCGGCGCCACCGCCAGAAGGAAGCCCGTGGTGAGACGCACGAGCGCTAGGGGACCGAGCGTCCCTGTCAGAAACGCGCTTCTTGCAAAGCCGAGCTGGAACCAGTCACCCTGAGCAACGCCCAACCGGCCGCTGCCGACCGTATTGAACGCTGCCAGGCCCCTGTCGATGTTCTGGAGGCGGGCGGCAAGATCGCCCCCGCTCCCGGGAAGTCCAGCACCCAGGCCGATGGCCCGCGCGATCTGCGCCGGCCCCTGGATCACTAGGTCGTATCCCACGATCCGCCAGGCGGGCCAGCTTGTCGCCAACGTCAGCATGATACCGAGCTTCAGAACATCACCGATGATGTCGCGCCGGCCCATCGGATGGCCCAGCATGACTCGTATCCCGAACAATGCGATGAAGATTGTCAGCAGGCTCGTCGCGGCGATGGACACGGGCGAGCCAGGGCTGGCCAGCGCACTAAAACCATAGGCACCAATCGCCTGGGCCTGGCAGTCGATATGGGCCAGAGCCGCTGCGAGAAAAGCATCACCGGTATGAACGGCAGCGCATGCCATCAGTGCTGGTCCGGTGCTGCTGCAGGTTCCGCAGCCAAATGGTAACCGGCCACGATGCCACGGGGCACCACGCCGATCGGACCCAAAGATGGCAAAGGCGCCGCATCCGAGAGCAGGATGACGCTGGACGCGATCTCAAGGCACATAGCCGACCACGCTTTCATAAGCATAACCAGCGTTCACGGCCTCAGCGTAGTTAATCGTGATCAGGTGATCCGATATCGAGGCTTTGAAGAACCGGTAGAGCGGCTTCAGCCCGGAAGCGGCTGTTACACGCACGTATCCGAGGGTACCCTCAACCGTCTGCCCCTCGCAATTGCTTTGCCGTGACATGAAATGGTCGTCTGTGCTGGGCACATAGCAGCGATAGACGGGAGCCAGATCCGTCCCGGGCTGACGATAAAGGGTAAAGGCCCAGCCCTCGGGGCTTAGGCCTGCCCGGATGCCTTCCATCAGGCCGTGTGTGTAGAAGTGCTTCGCCTCCGGATTGACGTACCGAAACACCGGCACGAACTCCGCGCTCGAATTCGCAGACAGGACCCGGGAGCGATTACTGGCAGAGTCGTACCAGTAGACGGCGCTACGGGTCGCCGTTTCCCCCCGATCCCCGACCACTACGACGAGGCGGCCGAGTGCGTCATAGGCATAGCTGGTGATCTCGCAGTGCCCTGCCTCGCCCTGTAATGCGATGCAGCCGGCTACGAGCGTCATCAGCACCTTGCGCATTCCTGCCTGCCTTCCATAAACCTCACGCATCAGTTGGTATCTTGCCGATCCATCTTTTTGCGTGCTTGCACTATTAATCGACAAGGCGCGACTTAATCCTCAATCACGAAGTATCCGACAGTTTCAGTGTCGGCCCAAACCCCGCAGTCGCCAGTGCCTGTAATTGCGATTCTCTTGTGAGCCATGTACGCCGAAAGGAGAGCGGCGACCATCGCCTGTCCTTGCGAGGTGCCTGTGTTAATAACCCATCGCTTCGTGATTGTTGCGCAAGCCGGAGCGTTATTACGTGTGCCTAAAGCGTCAAAAAAGAACCCGCCGTGATGCGGTAAAACGCCTGTGATAGAACTTAATTCCGATGACCCGGCATATACCGGCACAGCGGCCACCAATGCGCCCAGCGCGGCAAGCGCCGAAATGCGCCGGAACCAGCCCGACTTCCCACGCAAATTCATAAATCCCCCCATTCTTTCGTCAAACCCACGGCTGTAGCCGAACGGTGAAACGGCTTAAGCAGTACCGACGCCGGTCGAATATCATTCTCTCGACACAAGCTTCCACACGGCCCGATCTACTGCGGCTGACAATATTACCGTCAAAGCTGCTGTCGGCACCGTGCATCAGACGCGCTCCAACAGCGGTTCAATCCAGGCGTCCGGATCCTCGCCGGTCGTTTCCAGCAATTCGTCGAAGATCCGGACAGTGCTTTCTCGTCCGGAAAGGATCGTCAGGATTTCCTTCTCGCCAGAAAGGTTGAGCCGCGCGACGACGCTGTCCTGTCCGTGCTTGATGAGGAAGCAATGCGAGTTGTCGGGCAAACTGCGCACGAGTTCGTATTCATGGTGGGTGAGCCCGAACCCATCGATGTAATCCTCCGGGCGGGCCTTGGGATTGATCATGAAGATCTGGGTCGCGGCCTGCTCGATGATGGCGCTGGCGATCTTGCTCTCGAGAGCATCCTGCGCGCTTTGCGTCGCAAAGCCCACGATGCCGTTGCGCTTACGGATGGTCTTTTCCCAATCCTTGATCCGGCGCACGAAGACCTCGTCGTCGAGCGCTTTCCAGCCCTCGTCCACGACGATGATCGCCGGCGTGCCATCCAGACGCTCTTCCACGCGGTGGAAGAAATAGAGGAGTGCCGGTGTCCGCGCTGCCGGATCATCGAGAATGGCCGTCATATCAAACCCGACGGTCTCGGCCGCCAGGTCGGTCAGGTCCTGCTCGTTGTCAAAGAGCCAGGCCCGCTCGCCCTCTCCCCACCAGGGACGCATCCGCGAGTAGAGATCGCCGGCATGGGGGCGGGCATGGCCGCGGAACAATTCGACAAGATGCCGGAGCCGCCGCTGCGATCGCAGTTGGCCGAAGTTGGCATCAATCGCGTCGCTGACGATCTCAGCTTCGTTTGCATCAAGACCGCCGGCCAGCAGACCCAACCACTCCATCAGAAACTGGCGGTTTGCCGGCGTATCCTCGAGTTGCAGCGGATTAAGCCCGGAAGCGGCACCGGGGCGGAGACGATCGTACTGACCGCCGATCGCGCGGATGAAGAGTTCCGCCCCCCGATCCTTGTCGAAGAACACGATGCGCGGCGCAAACTTGCGTGCCTGTGCCAGCAGGAAATTTAGCACCACGGTCTTGCCCGAGCCCGACGGACCGATGACGGTGAAGTTGCCAAGGTCGTTGTGGTGAAAATTGAAAAAGTAGGGGCCTGCCGCCGTGGTCTCGAGCAGCGTTACCGCTTCCCCCCAATGGTTGCCGCGGGCCTGCCCCACCGGGAAATTGTGCAAGCTGGCGAGGCCTGCGAAATTGCGGCTCGAGACCATCGCCCGCCGCCCGATATACTTGAAGTTAGCCGGGAACTGCGCCCAAAACGCCGGCTCCAGCGCGATATCCTCGCGCACGCCGACAATGCCGAGATCAGCGAGCACAGCCGTGACTTCGGCAACTTGCGCATTGAGAAGCTCCAGGCTCTCGGCATGGATGGTTATCGTCGCATGGTGCTCGCCAAATGCAGCGCGTCCTGCTGCGACATCGTCCTTGGCGCGGGAAAGTTCGTCGCGCAGTGAAAGCGCCTCGTCCTCGGCGGATCGCATGCGCCGCAGCGCCAGGTTCATCCGGTTCAGCGCGGCCCCGCGTTCCACAAATGCGAAAGACTGGCTGACCACCATTTCGAAGGGCATGCGGTAGAGTTCGTCGAACATGCCCGGCAGGGTTTGCGCCGGATAATCCTTGACCGAGATGATCGCCCCGAACGTGCGCGGCAGATGCCCCGAGGCACCGAGCTCAAAGGCCTCCTGCCCGAAACTGACGCGGCGATAGGGCAGATGCTGCCCAAGATCGCCTTCGGGAAGAACGGCAGGACGCATATCCGCGTTGTAGAGGTGGCTCAGGAACTCGAGAGGTTCGGAGCGGTACCCATGCTCAGTCTTGTAGACGGACAGAACCCGCGGGTCATAACTGCCAAGCCCGGCCACCAAAGCTTCCGTCGCGGCATCGAGCGCACGCTTCTCCGCACCAAACGCCGCTTCCCGGTCGGCTGCCGACCTCGACACCCAGCTTCGCACCCGGTCGGCAAACCCCAGGCGTCCTTGCATCGGACGGCGGATGATCGTGACGAAGAGTTCGTTCACATACATCTGGCGCGAACCGAGGCGCTCACGCCAACGCTGGTCGAGACGCTGCGAAAAAGCATCCGGGAACGGCGCATCAAGGCCGGCCTCGGCCTTACGCCGCACGACGTGGTGGTAGATCGCAAACTGCGAATTGCCGACCGTGCGAAGCATCGCGTCGCGCAAATCGGAGCGATAGTTGAGCTCGTCAGTGTCGGCCGTTTCGAAAAGCAACCCGCCAAGGCGGATGGTCTGCATGAGCAAACCATCGCGCGTCTCGAGAGTGACATCGTCGACGTGCCGGGCATAAGGCAGGTGGTCGCCGGCCGCTTTCTCTCTAGCTACGACTTTGGGGTCTCTCGTCAGGGACGGTAGGAATTGCATTGCCACAGACCATAGTTCTTGACGCGCGGGCAACGGCTGACCTTGACGATCCACAAGTCCAGGAAGCGCGGCTCACGCAAGCTCAGCACCGCGCCGACCAGATGAACGATTAGCGCGATCAGGATCACCCAGAACGACTTGAAAATCAGGAACAGCTCAGCCGCGAGAATACCATTGGCGATGAACCAGGTATAGGTAACGCCCGCGAACATCTGCGGGCGCGTCAACGCCGTGAACACGGTATCTCTTTGCAACTGACCGGCCATCGGGTCGCGCTAGATGCCGGTCGCCGCTGCGCGAATGCCGGCAACAATGCTGGCGGCGCCGAACAGGATGAAGCAGCCGATGATGACGACAGCACCATGCCGCCAATTGATGCGTCCGGTGAGCATCATGAAGCCCACTGCTGCGATCGCGATGACCGCGACTGTCGTTGCCACGGTCCCCAGCAAGGTACCCTGCAGCCAGCTTACCGCGCCGACGAGCACGCCGGAACCCTCGGGGTCACCCATCGACTGCGCATAAGCCGGGACGGCAAAAGCGAGGCTCGCAAGCAAACCGACAAAACGATTCTTCAACAAAACATCCCCTTGCAGCGAACGGGTAGGTTCGCATCTCTTCCGAGATGGCACGATCAAGCACCGGACGCCATCCAAACATGTCGTTCTTGCACAGCAATCTTAAGCAACAGAGCTCGGGTAACGGCACAAAACCGAGACTTCAGTGACTGAACCACGAGAGGTTCATAAAATCGAGGCCTGCCGGATTCCGGGAGAGTGCCCACGAGGCGCTACTTTTGATCTTGCCAAACGTAGGCGACGTTACAACCGTTGGTCCCCTCAACGATGCGAATTCGGCTCAGACGTTGACGACTGCTTTGAAGCGTCAGCAACATGGCATAAATATTGTCGGAGTTTGTGTCTGAGCGAAGAAGCGACAAGAATTGTCCCTCTGCCGGAGTACAATTCAAAGGCGAGATATCCGCATCGATCTTGATATATGTGCGTCCGTTCGTGTTTACATATATCCGCTGGGCCGCAACATCATCACATGCGTTGGTTGCGCAAGCCGCCCAGCCCGGTGCTGTCGAAAAAAGGGACACCCCAAGCACTGCAGATTTCAGGAATGATATGAAAGGATCCTAACGCCATTAAAATATGTTCATCGCGTGTAACCGGAATGAGCCGTGCCCTGAGGATCAGAGCGAGAGATCGCAAAGGTCTTGAATTGTATCAGCCCGCGCAGCTCTTCATTGCGAGAAGTGTATCTGATAGGGATAAGGGTTCGGGTAGGCGCCATCGACGAACGGTGATCGGTTGCGAGCTGTATTTTGCAGACAGGAAACCGGCATAAAGCGCCTGACAACGCAATGCCGTGATCGTTGCCTGCCCGCCTGAGGCGCCGCCTCGACTGACGGCGACGCTTCCATCGATCTGGCATATTCTCAATCTGCCGTATCCGAACTCGACAAAGAAATCCTCTTCTGGCGCAACAATCACCCTTGTCACCATACCCCGGCAAATCGCTGCTGGTGACTGAGCGCTTGCAACAGCACCGGCAGCGCCGATGCCGACAGCAAGTTGGTGACGCAGTCGCCTGATCCAAGTCACGGCGACCCAACGCTTCATTCCCGTTGGCTGAAAACCCTTTCATGTGATCAGGGAGCCATTGCGAGCATGCTTGCCTGAGCGACGTCTTCGCCCGCATTTGCCGACCACAATCAACGACAACTTGCAAAGTAGCTTGGGATAGGCTCAATGGCATCATGGTGAGCTCCGACGGACAATTCTTGACATCTACTGACAGCAATAGCCTGGTTGCCGCGACCGCCTGGCTTGCCCAGCTCATGACAGGATCGATCGGGACGGCCATAGCCGTTATCGCGGTAGCCTGGACCGGCTTTTCAATGCTGCACGGCAGGATCTCCGCGCGAGATGCTGCCCGCATTGTCCTGGGCTGCTTTATCTTGTTCGGTGCGCCCACGATCGCCAGAAGCTTCCTAGGCCACCAAGCCCCTTCCCGACCTGCCGCCCGTGCGGAAATTTACACCACTCCGCCGGGCTTCGTCGCCCCGCCCTCCCAGCAAAACAACGATCCCTATGCAGGCGCTTCCGTGCCCATGTAAGGTTTTCACGACAGGTGGATTGGCCGGCTTAGTTTTGGATGTAGAAGCTCACGATATTGCAGGTAAGGCTATCGGCCGTGTAGCGTACTCCAACAGGCCTGTTGCTGGCTTTTGCCGTCAGGATCAGCGACCATAGACGATTGTAGTCGTCCTGGGTCATCCCGGTGCCGTTCAGGTTGCCGTTAATGCACCCTGTAGCGCCGGTGAACCAGAGTACCACCTTATGTTCGGCAACATAATTCTCCAACCGCCAGGCGGTCGGTACGGCCTCGACTTCCAGAACCTCGTCTGCCGAGGCCATTTCCGATACTGAAGCCAAAGCCAGCGCCACCGTCGCGGCTATGGCTTTTAAAATACGCCTCATTCCCTCATTTCCTTGCAAGGAGGGGCACGGACTTATCCGCTCATTCCCCAAGATAGAAACTGTCGATCGTGCAGACACCGCCATTAGCTGTGTAGAAAAGCCCTACCTTTTTCTGCATGGCCTTGGCGCTAAGGATAAGCGACCATAGCCTGCCGAAATCATCCTGCGTCAGCGAAGTGCCTTCAAGAGCGCCATTTGTACAACCTGGCGCGCCGGTGAACCAAAGTTTGACAGAGTGGTTCCACACGTAGTTTTCGAGGCGCCAATTTGTGGGTACAGCCTCGTAGTTATCAGCCAGAGCAGTCCCCACAGAGGCCCAAAAGCCAAGGCCGGCGGCAAAAAGCTTAATGAAATATCGAGCCTTCATCGTAATATCCAAATCTAATTCTGGAGCTCAGCATTCATCGCTGGCCTTATGGAACATGGACGTATTTGACGTCTTCCGGATCGGCCCATGCTGTGCAACTCCCCGTCCCGTACACTACGATAGGCTTGCCGGCCATTTTCGCACTGATGACCGTAGTGTAGTAAGCCTACCCGGCAGGTGACGTGATCTCGGCCGCATAGCACTTGGTGACTGCACAGCCGGGCCAAGTCGCCGAAGTGCCCCCTCTACCGCAAACATCATAGTTCCATTCTGAACATAAATGCTGGTCACAGGCGCGGTCCAACGTCGGCTGCATGGGTCGGCACTGCGGTGGCCGTCCGAACGGCCAGTGAAATCGAAACTTTTCTCACCTGTTTACCTCTTGAGAAATGCGCGTGTCTAGAATTCGACCAGCGATGCGTTGCAATTTCCCCCTACCAACGCGTAATCGATGCGCGAGAGGGGTTTGCCTGCGAGATGTGCGGACATTACAGTTGCAAGGATTGAACGACCGCCATCGGTACCGAGATCGAAATACACCACCCCATAGGCGCAAGCCACGGACGTCGGTGTTTCAAAGCGAACGTATCCGGTATTCTCCTGGACACCGACATTCTTGATCCGCAAGTTCTCGTCGGTGATCGCACGCGCGACGGTTGGTGCAACCGCGCAAGCGGCGATTAAAGCCGCCAGCACTATTTTTACTCGGTTCACGACTTATCTCCAAAAGGTTCAGTTTCGAAACCTCAGATCTGCAAGACCAGCACCGACTCGTTCAGCTCATGGAGCGCTTTTTTCTGCCGCCGAAATCACGGGAAATCCTTGCAGGCACCCATTTATCTGCAGGTTGACAACCCGCTTCGTTTCTTGTGCGGTCAAAAGCATGGATTGCACGAATTGGGCATGGGAACTGGAATCGGGGATTATGTACCAATCCGTGCGCCCACAACCCTGCGGATCCTTCATGTCTTTATCGAGCCTCACCAGGATACCGGTATGGCCTTCGAAATGCATGAGGTTTGAAACGGCGCCCGAGACGGTGGTCTGAGCCTGAACAGCGCTCGGGATCAATACGCCATTCGCAGCAGTTGCCAAGAACGCGAGGTAAGAACGAAATTTCATGTGCCCCCCGGCATGCGAGGCTGACGCCCCAAGTATTCCAAACGCTTAAATCGGCGCGTAGCGAATGACAAGCCTCTCGATACGTGCGTTTCTCTATGCTAAATCACCGTACAGTGGCTAACAATGTTGGCCGTGTTGTAGCGCTGTGGTAGCTGGGCACCATGGCGTTCATGGGCGGATCTCCATCCGGTCGTCACAAGAGGTTCGCAGAAAACCATCCGGGTTGTGCCGCACACCATCCTATTCAGAATTTAGCGGCCAATCCCGTCAATCAAGTATCGTGATTGAGTACACAATCGGCGCAGTGTATCCCCAAGGCGTATTTGTGCATCCGCTGAGCCAAAGGCTCACAGCCGTATGTGCAGTTTTCGAGGCAAGTGCGGCTGCATACATCCGATCTGTGATGCCTGCAGCCTCGACTAATTTCAACCGTTGAGTTGATCCGCAACGATCTGGATTTAATGCACTTGCTACCTCAAGCCAGGTTCCGCTCGGCTCCACAACAATCGTTTTTATATGAATGATTCCACTTGAACCATCAGCATGGACTGCCCCAGGGGCAAACATCACAAGGCAAACGAGCATCCATCGAAAAAACTGCATCTTCACCCCGCGACGAGATATTTTTGGTTTGCATTCCACTTACTTGAATTGCGTTTCAATTGAAATTTGGAGCAAGCGGTCAAAATCCCCCACATTTTCAGAAGCGTTGAGGTTGGTAGTTTCGTCGCATTGAACGGCGAGGTTACCAATGAGTGATGAAACTGATTTCGAAACATGTTTCGAAACGAGCGCCCCGGGTCAGGTGCAGCGGCTTGACGTGATCGAAAGTGCGCGGGGCAAGCGGCACTGGACGCCGGAGGCGCGGGCGCAGATCATCGCGGAAAGCCTGGAGCCGGGTGCCAATGTGTCAGCGGTGGCGCGCCGCCACGGGCTGTTTCCCCAGCAGTTGTACACATGGCGGCGCGGATTGCGGGAGCGCGCGGAGGCGATGACCTTTGTGCCGGCAATGGTCGAGCGTGGGAAGGTCGACGAGCTGTCCAGCGCGGCAGTGCCACCAGTCAGCGGACAGATCGTCGTCGAGGCAAGCGGGCTGTTGATCCGCATCCCGCCCGACGTGAGCGCGGATCACATCGAGCGGGTATTGTTGGCCGCGCGGGTGAGCGCGTGATTATCCCGCCCGGCCCCCTGAAGGTACTGGTCGCAACTCAGCCCGTGGACTTCAGGAAAGGAATGGTGGGCCTTGCCTCGCTGGTCGAGCGCGAACTCAGGCTCGATCCCTTCTCAGGTATGCTGTTTATCTTCCGAGCGCGCAGGGCGGATCGGATCAAACTCCTGGTCTGGGACGGCACCGGGCTGGTGCTGGTGACGAAGCGCTTGCACGATGGGAAGTTCCGTTGGCCACGCCCGGGAGACGGGGTGATGAAGCTGTCAGCGGCGCAAGCCTCGGCGTTGATCGAGGGGTTGGACTGGTCGCGCGTGCACGTGCCGCGCGTGCCCAAACCGCTTCATGCGCAGTAGGCCGCATGCCTGATTCTGCTTGGCGCAAGGCTGTTCCTCGCGAGGCAAAATCCCCTAGAATGCAGGTGTGGCGGCGCATCCAGAACTCCCCGCAGCGACCGGCGCAGAAGCCGGATACGATGAGCTTCCCGACGACGTCGAGCAGCTCAAGGCGATGTTGCTGGCTGAGCGCGCCCGCGCAGCGCGGCTCGAGCATATCCTCAAGCTGATCAACCGCACCACCTTCGGCAAGCGTTCGGAGAAGCTTCCTGCCGATCAGCTCGCACTGGCGCTGGAAGACCAGGCCGTGGCCCTTGGCGAAGCCCAGGGCCTGCAGGATAAGACAGACGAAGAAACCGAGCGTCATGGCCTCGTGCCTCGCAAACGCCGGCCCGCCGATACACAGCGCGCATCGCTGCCGGCGCATCTGCCGCGCTTCGAGGTGGTGATCGAACCCGACAGCCTGGAATGCGCCTGTGGCGGCGCGCTGCACAAGATCGGCGAGGACCGTGCGGAACGGCTCGACATCATCCCGGCGCAGCACCGCGTCATGGTGACGATCCGGCCGCGCTATGCATGCCGGTGCTGTACCGATGGCGTACACCAGGCCCCGGCACCGGCGCGCGTGGTGCCGGGCGGCTTGCCGACCGAAGCGCTGATCGCCGATGTTCTCATCAACAAATACTGCGACCACCTTCCGCTTTACCGCCAGTCGAAGATCTTCGCGCGGCAGGGCATCGAGATCAGCCGCGCCACGCTGGCCAACTGGGTCGGCCGGGGCATTGCGGCGCTGCTGCCGATCGTCGACCGGATGCGCGTGGATGCACTTGCACGATAACGGCTGTTCGTCGACGAAACCACCGTCAAGGTGCTGGCACCGGGGACCGGCAAGGCCAAAACCGGCTACATGTGGGTCATCGTCTGTGACGACCGGGCCCATGGCAGTGCCGATCCGCCGCTGGCGCTCTACACCTATATGCCCGGCCGCGGGGCCATGTGGGCCAGACAGCTGCTGGGAGCCTACCAAGGCATCCTGCAGGTCGATGCCTGGCAAGCCTACGACCAGTTTGGCAAGGACGACCGCGCCAATGCTGGCGTCTGGAAATCCTACTGTTGGGCGCACCTGCGACGTAAGTTTGTCGACGCGGGCAGTGATGCTCCGATCGCGCAGGATGCGTTGCAGCGCATCGCCAGTATCTACGGCATCGAAAAGGACATCCGTGGTCGCCCGCCCGAGGAGCGCCTTGCTGTACGGCAGGAGCGAAGCCGTCCGCTGATCGATAGCCTCCATGCTTGGTTCACTGCCATCAGCCCCCGCATCATGGCTGGCTCCGCGACAAGCGACGCGATGAAATATGCGCTGAAACGTTGGGCGGGCTTCAGCCGGTTCCTCGACGACGGACGGATCGAGCTCGACAACAACGCCGCCGAACGTGCCATCCGGCCAGTGACTCTGCAGAGAAAAAATGCGTTGTTCGCCGGTCACCAACTCGGCGCCG
>PJTO01000370.1_pt1 | contig 23348 bp, 17 predicted proteins | sample 1512101 | NCBI WGS metagenome assembly PJTO01 (sample SAMN08177690, study PRJNA422409) | Soil metagenome, whole genome shotgun sequencing project.
CAAGGTCATGTACACCGTGGACCGGTCGATGCAGTCCAGCTGGAGCGCGTACGTCTGGTGGTACGGGCGGCGCTACTACTCGTTCATCGGCGACGGTGAGTCGGCGTTCGGCACCACCGGCGGCGCCGTCCTCAAGCGCGGCTGGGCCTTCTCGCAGTACGCCAAGTACGTCCGCCCGGGCTACCAGCGGGTCGGCCTGACGAAGAGCTCGAAGGCGTCCCCGCTCGAGGTCACGGCCTACCAGGGCGACGGCACGATCACGCTCGTCATGCTCAACCGCTCGACGAGCGCGGTGAACGGCGCCGTCATCCAGGCACCGCAGGGCGTCAGGTCCGCGCTCCAGACGATGACGTCGCAGTACTCGAACCGCGCGGCGCGGACCACGAGCGTCAACGGCAGCCAGGTGACGGTCGACGTCCCCGCCCGGAGCATCTCGACCGTCGTCATCACGCTCTGAGCCCTTGAGCGTCCGGCGGACGCGACCGTCCGACGGCGGTGCCCCACACCGAGCTGGCGTGGGGCACCGTCGTCGTCGTCGTCGTTGTCGTCGTTGTCGTCGTTGTCGTCGTTGTCGTTGTCGTCGTCGTCGCGGGAGCCCGCCCGACGAGCGCCTGTGGCGAGCCGGGCAGCCGCGCCCCCGGGTCAGGGCGCGTCGACGGAGCTGGTGAAGTCGAGGATCGCCGCCGCGAGCGCATCGGGAGCCTCCAGCGCGGCGTAGTGACCGACGCCGTCGAGCTGGACCGCGGTGACCTCACCCGCCGTGACCTGACCGAGCGTCGCGGAGGTGAACGGCCCGCCGCCGGCGCCGACGGCGAGCACGGGCACGGTCAGCGGCCTCGACTCCGCCAGGGTCCTGAGGTCGTCGCCCTCGGAGAGCATCGAGCGGTAGAGGCCGACGGCCCCGCGCCAGCCGTCGGGGCGGGCGTACGTGCGGGCGAACTCGTCGACGTCGGCGTCGGTGACGGACCCGGCGATGGCGGTCATGCTCGGGAAGGCCCACTGGCCGAGCAGCTCGCGCTCGCGGCCGGCGAACAGCAGCTCTGGGATGCCGGCCGCCGTCACGGCGCCGATGTGCCAGGAGCCGCCGTGCGTGACGTCGGCCAGCCCTTCCAGGCCGAACCCGGCCAGGCCCATCTCGATCGCCGTGAGGCTCAGGACGTCCTGCGGGTACGCGGTCGCGAGCCGGAACACGGTTCCTCCGCTGATGTCCTGCGCGGTCACGTGCACGGGCCCCCAGCCGAGGTGCTCGATGAGCCCGTGCAGGTCCTCCGCGGCGGTCGTGCTGTCGTGGTCGTTCTCGGCGGTGCTGGAGTCGCCGAAGCCGCGCAGGTCGACGGCGACGACCCGGTGGGTCCGTGCGAGCAGCGGAATGACCTTGTGGAACGTCCACCAGGTCTCCGGGAAGCCGTGCACGAGCAGGAGGGGCGACCCGGTGGCCCCCGCGGTGACGTAGTGGAGCTGCACACCGTTGATCCGTGCGGTGTGGTGCGCGACGGCGGGGATGGTCGCCTGCGTGGTGCTCATGGCCGACTCCTGAGATAGACAACTAGGTTGTCGATCACAGTAGACAACTCGGTTGTCCATGTCCATCGGGGTGTCTAGGCTCGTCGTCATGTCCCGGTCCGGCGCCGACCTCGCCCTGCTGCTGCTCGGCGGGTTCCGCACGCTCGTGGACGGCGCGATGGTCGAGCTCGCCGCCCGCGGCTACGACGACTTCCGCCCGACCCACGAGTTCGCGATGCGCGCGATCATCGCCGGCGCCGACAGCGCGTCCGACGTCGCACGACGTCTGTCCGTCTCCAAGCAGGCGGCAGCGAAGACCGTCGCGGTGCTCGTCGCGCGCGGCTACGTGTCGAGCGAACCGGACCCGTCCGACGCCCGACGCAACCGGCTCCAGGTCACCGCGCGCGGGCTCGACGTCCTGCGCGAGGGCGAAGCGGTCTTCGAGGACCTGCGCGCCCGGTGGGAGGAGCAGCTGGGCGCCGCGGAGCTCGCGCGCCTCGAGGCGGACCTGGCGACGCTCGTCGGGGACGCCGCGGTGGACCCGGGCGCGCCCGGCTGGGTCGGCCAGGACGCGGTCGCGATCGAGCACGAGTGAGTGAAGGAGGGCGGCGTGCGCAGCGAGTACGCGGGTGAGGGCCTGAGCGAGGACGGCGTGGCGCCGACACCGTTGCGGCAGGTCCGGGCGTGGGTGGCCGACGCACAGGCGCGGCAGGCCGAGCGCGGGGACGTCGTCGAGCCCACCGCGCTGTCCGTCGCGACGGTCGACTCCGACGGGCACGCGAACATCCGCACCGTGCTCATGCGGTTCCTCGACGAGCGCGGGCCCGGCTTCGTCACCGACCTGGGGTCGGCCAAGAGCCGGGAGATCGTCGCCACGGGGTCGGTCGCCGCGTCGCTCACGTGGCCGGCGATGTACCGCGCGGTCCGGTTCCGTGGGCGGGCGGTCCCTGTGGGCCGCGACGAGATCGCCGCCTACTTCGCGACGCGACCCTGGGGGTCGAGGATCAGCGCGTGGGCGTCGGACCAGTCGCAGCCGGTCGCGGACCGGGCGACGCTGGTCGCCGCCTACGAGCGGTACGCCGCGCTCTACCCGGACACCGGGTCCCCCGACGACGTCCCGGTCCCCGACGGGTGGGGCGGCTGGCGGATCGCGTGCGACGAGGTCGAGCTGTGGGCGGGCCGACGCGACCGGCTGCACGACCGGCTCGTCTTCACCCGCGTGGCCGACGGGGATCTCGACACGGCCGACGCGTGGACGCTCCACCGCCGCCAGCCCTGAGCGCGGCCCGCCGCGATCGTCGTCTATCCCTCCGCTACCGACCACGACGCTGCTCGGGCTCCGAGAGGACCGGAGGCGGGGACGGCCGTGCAGGTCAACGTCCGCTTCGGGTCCGCGCCGCGCGTCGCAGCGACGACCGCCCACCAGCCCTGACCGTCGACGTCGACACTGATGTCGAGCCCGTCGCCGTCGTCGGCCGGGAGCTCGAGCCGTCTCTGCTCCTGCGCGGCCGCGAGGCACGCGCGACCGTCGGTAAGGCGTACGGATAGTTCCACGACCATGCCATCGGCCACGAGAAGAAGAGCTGGAGCTTGAAGGTCATTCGGGAGCGCGGGACGAGCGCCAACCCAGCACACGTGCAGTTGGCGATCGAGTACCTTACCGGGATCGGCCCTGTGAGCGTCACCATCAACAAGGGCATCCGGTTCAAGGCCCACGGCACGCGCTACTGGTACGAGACGAGCTGACGATGATCCCTTTCAGTGGACCGTGGTACGAAGGCCTTTGGACTGCGTTGGCGCTCGTCAACGTTGCGTTGATCGTGTTCGCCTACCGAGAGCTCTCGGCCGCGGAGCGGCTGGACGCATGGGCGAAGGTCGCGCTGGGGCTCGCTGCGATCTTCTTGCCGTTCGTCGGCCCAGTACTCGCGGTGCTCATCGCGCGGGCCCACGGCAGCACGCGGAGGACACGGCCCGCCTGACCGCTCGGGCGAGGTGGCCCCGGTCGTTGACGAATCTGGCGCGGCTCGAGCGGAGCCTCCGCTCGGCCCACCCGCGACGGCACCTGCCCTCACGTCGCTCTGCACCCTGGCGGCGGTTCATTCCACCCGCGAGCGGACAAGGGAGGCTGGGCTTCCCCGCCTCGGCGCTCCTCGTGCGGGCGTCCTCGGCTGTCGACCGCAGGCCGGGCCGGGGCGGGCGCGACACAAGAGCTCAGCGGAGCAGGGCGGACGGCGAGGGGTAGGCGTTCGCACAGGCATCGGACGGGGAGGCCGCGGTGCGCACCGCACCAGCGGAGGCAGCGTCGGCCCAGGCACCCGCACACCTCGTCGAGGTGCCACGGCCGTGCTGCGTCAGCCCTGCAGGCGTTAGGGCCGCGGTGCAACCGTCGTGATGCAGAACGGGTGCCCTGCGGGGTCCAGCAGGACCCTCCACCGCGGGTCCGGCTGCGGGTCGGCGAGTCTGGCGCCGAGAGCCACGGCGCGCTCGACAGGCTCGTCCAGCTGGTCACCGGCCGTGAGGTCGAGGTGCACGATCGACGAGCCTGGCAGCGGGCAAGCTCCCGGTGGCGGCTCACCCGTCCGCCGCTACCAGGGGTGAGCGTGTGCGGGTGACGAGAGGGCTGCGTCGGGCTGTCTCGTCAAGGTGTCCGGATCGTCGTCGTGCGCGCCGCCGTCAGGCACAGCGGCTCTCGCGAGGGTCATCGGTGCACTCAGGTCCCGACGGCCGACCGAGATCCTTGTTCCAGTCGTCCATCGAGCATCCGGACGGTCTGGTCGACCGAGTCGAGGGTCGACGCGTCGTGCGATACCAGGAGTGTGGCTGCGTCGAGCTCACCGGCGAGGCGGGTGATGAGCTCGATGACCTGCGTACCTCGGACGTGGTCGAGCGCCGACGTAGGTTCGTCGACGAGGAGGACCTGCGGCGCGCCGATCAGTGCGCGGGCGATCGCCACCCGCTGCCGTTGTCCGCCGGAGAGCTGAGCGGGCCGCTTGTGCGCGTGGTCGGCCATCCCCACCTCGGCGAGGAGGTCCATGGCTTGCGCGCGCATGCTCGCGGGTCGGCCGCCGCGCAGGTGTGCGTGGAGCTCGAGCTGTTCGAGCGCGGTCAGGGATCCCAGCAGCTGCGGCGACTGGAAGACGATGCCGATCCGGTCGAGACGCGTCCGGGTGGCCGCGGCGACCGTGGTACCGGGGTGGAAGGCGACGTCCTCGCCGATCCGGACCGTGCCCGCGGTGGGCCGGGTGAGACCGGCGGCCACGGCGAGCAGGCTCGACTTGCCGGAACCGGACGGTCCCAGCAGCGCTGTCGTGGTGCCCGAGGGGACTGTCAGGTCGAGGTCCTCGACGGCGGTGAGGGTCGAGTCGCCGTCGGGGTAGACGAGGGTGATGGCGTCCAGGTGCAGGTCCATGGCGTTCCTCCAGTGCTCAGCGCGCGGCGAGTGCGACGTGGGGGTCGATGGTGGTGATGCGGGCGATCGCCAGGACGGCGCCGACGAGGCCGAGGGCGACCAGGGCCGCCGCGGGCAGCAGCGTCGTCGTGGTGGTGACGACCACCGGGACGACGTCGGCCAGGAGGGTCGCGCCGACGGCAGCCACCCCGGTGCCAAGACTGACGCCGATGACCAGCACGAGGAGCGCCTGGCCGATGGCGTCGCGCAGCAGGTAGCGGGTGGACGCGCCGAGCGCCTTGAGGACGGCGATGTCGCCGAAGCGGCTGATGGTCCAGACGGTGAAGAACGCGCCGACCACCAGCGCCGAGATCGCGACGAGGAACGCCTGCATGGTCAGCAGCGAGCCGTTCTCCGACGAGAACGAGCTGATGGCGGCTCGCGACTCGCCGACGCCCAGCGTGGCGGTGCCCGCAGCGGCGTCGGTGCGGCGGACGATGTCGTCCTGGACGTCGCCCGTCACCGCGACGACCGTCGCGACGTCCCCCTCGTCGGGCGCTGGTGCTCGCCCGCCGATCGTCTGCCAGTCGGCCAGGGACACCCAGACGACGGGGGTGTGCGCGTAGGACGCGTCGACGTCCAGGACCGCCCCCACCCTCAGGTCGTGCCCCCCGAGGCTGAGGGTGTCGCCGGTGGCGATCGACAGGCGGTCGGCAGCGCCTCGGGACACCGCCACCGTTCCGCCGGTGGGCGCAGGCGTGTCGGCGGGCACCAGGCCCGATCCCGGCTCGACCCCGAAGGCGGTGACGGCCGCGGTCGTGGCCGCCGACTGCGCGCGTGCGGTGGCCACGCCCAGGAGCTCGGCGTCCTCGACACCGGTCGCCGCCGACCAGGCGTCCCGCTGAGCGGAGGTGACGGTGGACGCGGTGAAGTCCGGGCTGTCGCCCGGTTCGGGCATCGCGAACGCGAGGTGGTCGACCGGGAGGTCGGTGACGGCCGACGTCGACTCCCGGGCCAGGCCGGCGGTCAGCGAGGAGAGGAACGCCACGAGGAAGGTGATCAGCGTGATCACGACGAGCATGAGGGCGAAACGGCCACGGGCGTGGCGCAGGTCGCGCAGCGCGACGAACATGGGACCTCCTGGTCTGCGGGCTGCCACCAGCCTGCGCCGATCGACGGCACGGTCCATCGGCCCCCGGGACGCACGTCCGCGGACGAAGGGTGGCCGTCCGGCTCCACCTTTCGGCCGATGCGGCGCGGCGGAGCCTGGCTACCGTGGCGACATGCGTGCGCAGACCCTGCCGGCGGTGACGCGTCGCCTGCTCGTCGGGCTCGACGTGCTGGTGGCCGGGCTCCTGACTGTGGCCGTCCTGCGCCCCGCCGACTCCGCCCGGCCGTGGGCCACCCTGCTGGCCGCCGCGGCGTTCGCGGCCCTGTACGCGACCGGGCGCGCCACGATCCGGGTCCACGAGGCACCCCTGGACGCAGACCGCGGCCGGTGGTGGCCGGCAGGTGCGTGGATCGCGGCGCTGATCGTCGTCTGGACGATCCTCCTGCAGGTCAGCGACGGCGCGCTGTGGCTCGCCTTCCCGCTGATGCTGCTGCAGATGCACGTCCTCGGGCCGCGCCGCGGGGTGCTCGCCGTCGTCGTGACCACCGTCGTCGCAGGCGTCGACGGGATGCTGCAGCGCGCCCCCGCGGACACCTCCGTCGCGCCGGCGCTCGGCCCGGCCGTCGGTGCGGCGGTCGCCGTGGCCGTCACCCTGGGGCTCGAAGCGCTCGTGCGCGAGTCCCAGGAGCGGCTACGGATGCTCGAGGAGCTCGCCCGCGCCCGCGACGACGTCGCCGCCGCCGAGCGGGAGGCCGCGGTCGCGACCGAGCGCGAGCGCCTCGCCCGCGAGATCCACGACACCCTCGCGCAGGGCTACTCCGCGATCGAGCTCCTCCTGCGGGCAGCGGAGCGGACCGTGGGCCACGACGAGACCCGCGCTCGCGCCTACATCGACCAGGCGCGCACCACCGCGCAGGAGAACCTCGCCGAGGCCCGCCGGTTCGTCCGCGCGCTCGCCCCGGCGGACCTGGACGGGGCGACCCTCGTCGCGGCACTGCACCGCATCGCGGACCGGACCGAGGCCGCTGCGGCCACGTCCCCCGGCGCGGACGACGAGCCTCGGGACGCGGCGCCCGGGTCGCTGATGGTGCGCGTCCAGACCTCGGGCGAGCCCCGAGCCCTCCCGCTGCAGGTCGAAGCCGCGCTGGTGCGCATCGCGCAGTCGGCCCTGGCCAACGTCGTCCAGCACGCCGCCGCCCGGCACGCCACCCTCACCCTCAGCTTCCTGCCCGACGAGGTCATCCTCGACGTGGTCGACGACGGACGCGGCTTCGACCCGGACCGCCAGCCCTCACCCGACCGGCCCGGCGGGTTCGGCCTCACCGCGATGCGCTCCCGCGCGCGTGAGCTCGGCGGCTCGCTGGCGATCGAGTCCAGCCCCGGCGACGGCACCGCCGTCGCGGTCCGCCTCCCCGCGCACGACGAGGACGTCCCGGACCAGGCCCCGCCCACCCGTCCGACGCAGCACCAGGAGGACCGGTGATCGACGTCGTGCTCACCGACGACCACCCCGTCGTGCGTGCCGGCCTGCGCGCGGTGATCGAGAGCGAGCCCGACATGCACGTCGTGGAGGAGTTCGGCACCGCCGAGGAGCTCCTGGCCCACGTCCGCAGGGGCGGACGTGCCGACGTGCTGCTGCTCGACCTCCAGTTCGGTCCGGGGCGCCTCGGCGGGGCGGACGCCACCCGGCAGATCGTCCAGGCCGGCGGTCCCCCCGTGCTCGTCCTGACGACTTACGGCTCGGACGCCGACATCCTCACCGCCGTCGAAGCCGGAGCGACCGGGTACCTGCTCAAGGACGCCCCGACAGACGAGCTCACCTCCGCGATCAGGGCCGCCGCCGGTGGAGCCGTGACTCTCGGGCCGGCCGTGCAGGCGCGCCTCCTGGACCGCATGCGCCGCCCCGGCATCTCGCTCACCCTGCGCGAGCTCGAGATCCTCCGCATGGTCGCGCTCGGCCGCTCCAACGACGCCATCGCCCGCGAGCTCGTCGTCTCCCGCGCGACCGTGAAGTCCCACCTCGCCCACGCCTACGACAAGCTCGGCGTCCAGTCCCGAACCGAAGCCGTCGCCGTGGCACGCGAACGCGGCCTGCTCCCGAGCTGACGGAGCCCCGGCACTCCGGGCGGTCCGCGCGTCCTGTAGGAACTCAGCAGAGGTGTCCGCACGGCGCCGCCGTGGCCTGCGGGTGGACAAGTGAGTGAGACGGCGGTCGTCTCAACTTCCTGTCCGAATCCTCAACGATTGCTGTGACGGGGGGCGGGCCCGGGTTGTGGCCCAACGGACCAAGGGTGAGGTGGATGTACACCGCGCGACCGTCAAGACGGCCGTCTTCGTGGCATGCTCCCCGACGACTTCGCCGTTGACCATGTGGCGGATCCCGCCACAGTCGGGACAGGACCGCGGCTGTGCGGGGCCGCACGCGACACCTCGAACGACATCGCCCCAGGCCTGGCCACGGTTCAACGATGGCAGGCGGACACCTCCCTGAGGAAGCCATCGTCTGACTCTGCCTCCGCCAGGGCGGGATCCGCGTGCCCAGCGGACCCAAGTGCTCGACGTGCCGCGCTTGGAGAAGCCTGTCGGCCGTCGAGGGAAACCTGTCACCTGCCCAGATGCACCTGACCGGGGCGACTTGGTCCTACCCAGTCGAGAACGCAGACGCCGACTGCTGACCTCCGCCATGTGAGTCGAAGCTGGTCGATAGCATGGGAAACGTTGAGAAGTCGCCGGTCTCGCCGGCAGGTTCAGTGCCGACCAGATCCGGAGAGTCATCCACGTGTCAGTCCTGTCCAGTTTCGTGTGGAGCGTCGCCGACACGCTGCGTGGTCCCTACGCCGAGGCCGAGTACGGTTCGGTGATCCTGCCCTTCACGCTGCTGCGCCGTCTGGAGTGCGTGATGGCTCCGCATCGCGAGGCGATGGCTGACATCGTCAGCAGATACTCCGGGGAGCAGCAGCGGCGCACGTACCTGAAGATTGCCACCCGTAGCGAAGACAACGCCGGTCTGTCGTTCTGGACGACCAGCGCCTACACCCTGACGAAGGCGCTGCAGGACCCCGACAACCTGGCCGAGAACCTCATCGACTATGTCAGCGGCTTCTCTGCGAACCTGGACGTGTTCAAGTCCTTCGGCTTCGAGAACGTGATCCGCACCCTCGACGAGCGCGACCGGCTCGCCCAGGTCGCCCGCCACTTCGACAGGATCGACCTGTCGCCGGACGCCGTGTCGAACGCCGACATGGGCGACCTGTTCGAGAACCTCATCTACCGCTTCGCCGAGTCCGCCAACGACGGTGCCGGCCAGTTCTACACGCCGCGCGACGTCGTCCGGCTCCTGGTCGACCTCGTCTACTCGGAGGACACCGAGGCCCTGCGCGACCGCGGCACGGTGCGCTCCATCTACGACCCGACGGTTGGCACCGGGGGCATGCTCACCGTCGCCGACGAGCACCTGCACGGTCTGAACCCCGACGCGTCCACGGCCCTGTTCGGCCAGGAGATCAACCCGCGCACCTATGCCATCTGCAAGGCCGACCTGCTGATCAAGGGCCAAGATCCCTCAAACGTGCGGCAGGGCGACACCCTCGTCGTCGATCGCTTCGAGGGCCGCCGCTTCGACTACGTGCTCTCCAATCCGCCCTTTGGGACGGATTGGAAGGCCGTCGAGTCCGACGTCAAGGACGAGCACGCCCGCGGCGGCCACGGCCGCTTCGCGCCGGGCCTACCCGCAGTCGGCGACGCGGCGATGCTCTTCCTGCTTCACGTCGCGTCCAAGATGCGCGACGTCGACGACAGCGGCCGCGGCGGCAAGGCCGGCATCGTCCTCAACGGCTCCCCGTTGTCCAACGGCGGCGCAGGCTCCGGACCGTCGGACATCCGCGGGCATATGCTCGAGAGCGACCTGGTCGAGGCCATCGTCGCGCTGCCGAACGACATGTTCTACAACACCGGCATCGCCACGTACCTGTGGATCCTGTCGAACGCGAAGCCGGCAGAACGCGCGGGCAAGGTGCAACTGATCGACGCCACCGGGCTCGGGTCGAAACTGCGCAAGTCGATCGGCTCCAAGCGTGTCGAGATCGCCAAGAAGGGCCGAAAGGCGATCGTGCGGGCCTTCGCGGGGACCGAAAGCGAGGATGCCGAGACCACCGTGCCGGTGCAGGTGTTCGAAAACCTCGACTTCGCTTATTGGACCGTCACCGTCGAGCGCCCGCTCAAGCTCCGGTTCGAGTGCACGGCCGAGACGATTAGCGCTGTGGCCGAGCACAAGACGCTGGGCAAGATCCCCGGCCTCGCCGAGGCTCTCGAGTCCTTCGGCGACGAGCCGTACCTCAATCGGGAGAAGTTCAATGGGGAACTGGGCAAGCACCTCGCTGACCACGGCCTGCGACTGACCGCGGCGCAGCGCAAGACGCTGTGGCAGACCATCGGCGTGCACGACGATGCCGCGGACGTCTGCCTGCACGTCTCTGGGGCGCAGAAGGGCGAGCCAGAGCCGGACGCAGCGCTGCGAGACACCGAGAACGTGCCTTTCGGCTGGGGCGGGCGCCTCAAGACCCACGAGGCGCTCGAAGTAACCGTGCGGGCGTACTTCGACGCCGAGGTGAAGCCGCACGTCGACGACGCCTGGATCGACTGGTCGAAGACGAAGACCGGCTATGAGATTCCGTTCACCCGGTACTTCTACACCTACGATCCGCCCAGGCCCCTCGGCGAGATCGATGCAGACCTCGAACGGGTCGTCGGCGAGATCATGCTGTTGCTGCGCGAGGTAGAGGGATGACTGCCATTCGCGAAATGATCGACACTGGCGTCGAGTGGCTTGATCGGCTCCCTGCGGACTGGGCCGTTGCTGCACTTGGCAGGGAGTGCTGGGTGCGAGCGCGCCTCGGTTGGAAGGGACTGAAAGCAGACGAGTACGTCGATGAGGGCGGGTTTCCTATGCTCTCAACGCCTGAGATAAAGGGCCGGGCAATCGACTTCAAGTCCGCTGCGCGCATCACAGACGCCCGATTCATCGAGTCTCCCGAGATCATGATTCGTGTCGGCGACGTCTTGTTGAGCAAAGACGGCACGATCGGCGCGGTGAACATCGTCCGTGAGGTCCCCGAACCGGCCACGGTTAACGGATCGATTGCGCTTCTGACGCCCTCTAAGAACCTCAACAGCGAGTACCTGTACTACGTTCTCCAGTCGAAATACGCGCAGGCGGTCTTCGAGAGGCTGCGTGGCGGTGCGGGGGTGCCGCATTTGTTCCAGCGTGACATCAATCGAATTCGCATCCCCCTCCCGCCGTCTGACGTGCAGCGGGACATCGCCGACTATCTGGACTACGAGACAGCCCAAATCGACGCACTCGTGACCAAGCAAACGGAGTTCATAGGATTGTTGCGTGAGCGGCGGTCTGCCGTCGTTAAACAGGCGATCGCGCAGGCTGCGGATCTCTTCGGGGTTGACAAGCTCGGGCGATCCGCGAAGGTCGGTAATGGATCGACGCCACGCCGAGATGTGGATGCATATTGGCGGGACGGTGATGTGCCGTGGCTCACCTCAACGGTGGTCAACCGGCCACAAGTGGACTCCGCGGACCAGTTCGTCACTGCGGCGGCCGTGCGCGAGTGCCATCTGCCCATGCTCGACCCCGGGGCATTGCTCATAGGATTGATCGGGCAAGGACCGACCCGGGGCATGGCAACGATCAGCCGTGTTCGGGCGACGCTAAGCCAGAACTTGGCTTACATCGCACCCGACAGGACGAAGTGGGTGCCTGAGTACCTGCTCTGGGCCCTGCGGGCGGTCTACTCTGAAATCCGTCAGAGGGGTGCCGAGAGCGGCGCAGCCCAAGGGATGCTGAACACGGACGACATCCGTCGCGTTCGCGTGGCGAGGCCGTCGATAGAGGAGCAGCGACGCATCGCGAATCGGTTGGACAAGCAAACCGCCCGCATCGACGCCCTAATCGCCAAGGCCGAGGAGCATATCGCTCTCGCCGAAGAGCGTCGCTCAGCGCTGATTACGGCCGTGGTGACGGGACAGATCAAAGTACGCACGTCACGGAAGGCGAGCTGAACCATGGCGGCACCCGACGGCACCCGCGAGGAGGCGTTCGAGACCGAGATCGCCGAGCACCTCGCCGCGAACGGCTGGGAGTACAGCGAGTTCGACGACGGCTACGACGCCGAGCGGGCCATCTGGCCGGAGGACGTGCACTGGTGGCTAAACGAGACGCAGCCCGACGAGTACGGGAAGGTCGTCCGCGTCGGCACCGCAGCTGAGGCCGCAGATCGCGAAGCGCTGCTCTCGTCACTCGTGTCACGCTTGGATACACCGATGAGCTCGGGCGGCGGCACGCTGAACGTGCTGCGCCGGAAGTTCTCCCACACCCGCGGAGCCACGGCGCACCTGCGGATGTGCCAGTTCAGACCAGCCACCACGCTGAACAGGGACGTCACCGAGAACTACCGGAAGGTGCGGCTGCGCGTCGTCCGGCAGGTGCACTTCTCACCAAAGCGCGGGGACAACCGCTCGATCGACCTGGTGCTGTTCGTCAACGGCCTCCCGGTGGCGACCATCGAGCTGAAGTCGTTCTTCAAGCAGGAGTGGCGCACCGCCGTCAGCCAGTTCAGGAACGACCGCGACCCGGCGGGCCAGCCCCTGCTCGGCTTCGGCACCCGCGCCCTGGTCCACTTCGCCGTCGACGACGACCAGGTCCACATGACCACGAAGCTTGCGGGGGAGAAGACCTACTTCCTCCCGTTCAACCGCGGCCACGAGGACACCGGCGCTGCGGGCAACCCGCATAACCCCGACGGAGCCGCCACCGCCTACCTGTGGGAGCAGGTCCTGCAGCGCGACAACTGGCTGGCGATCCTCGGCTCGCAGATGTTCCTCAAGACTGAAGCCGACGAGGACCCCGCGACCGGGAGAATCGAGCGGTCCACGACGCTGATGTTCCCACGCTTCCACCAGTGGCGTGCGGTGACGAAGCTCCTCGACGCAATCTCCGACGAGGCGCCGGGCCGCCGCTACCTGATCGAGCACTCCGCGGGGTCGGGGAAGACGAACACGATCGCGTGGACCGCGCACCGCCTTGCGCGGCTCCACGACGCGGAGAACGAGAAGGTCTTCGACAAGGTCCTGATCGTCTCCGACCGCCGCGTCCTTGACGCGCAGCTGCAGCAAGCGGTCGAGCAGGTCGACGACACCGTCGGCACCGTCGCTGTGATCGACTCTGCGGCTGTGCGGCGCTCTGGGGGCTCGAAGTCGCGCGCACTGCTAGACGCCTTGACCGGCTCGGCGCTGATCATCGTCGTAACGATCCAGACCTTCCCGTACGTCAAGGGGCTGCTCGAAACCACCCTCGGCGACAAGAACTTCGCCGTGATCGTCGACGAGGCGCACACCTCGCAGTCGGGCAAGACAGCCGCCGACCTGAAGAAGGTCCTCACCGAGGGCGGCCAGATCGCCACCGACGAGGAGGTCGACTCCCAGGACGTCGTGAACGAGATCGTCGAGGCAGACGATGCGCGCGAGGCACAGATCGCCGCCGAGACGGCGGCCCGGGCCGGCGCACGGAACATGTCGCTGCTGGCGTTCACGGCGACGCCGAAGAACAAGACGAAGGTGCTCTTCGGCCGCGAGGCCGAGGACGGGAAGCCGGTGTCGTTCGATGTTTATCCGATGCGACAGGCGATCGAGGAGGGCTTCATCCTTGACGTGCTGCGCGGCTACCAGACGTATAGGACCGCGTTCGCGATCGAGCAGCGCGGATCGGACGGTGTTTTGACCAGCATCGTGGTAGACGGAGACGACCGGCTCGTCGACCCGAAGATCGCCGCTCGAAAGATCATGCGATTCGCAAACCTGCACCCGACCAACATCGGCCAGAAGGTCGAGATCATAGTCGAGCACTTCCGCGCGAACGTCGCCCAGCTCCTCGACGGCCACGCCAAGGCGATGGTCGTCACGGACTCCCGGCAGGCCGCGGTCCGGTACAAAGTCGAGGTCGACAAGTATCTCGCGCAGAAGGGCTACGGGTACCAGTCCATCGTCGCGTTCTCCGACAAGATCAGCGACGGCGAGTACGGCTTGACGGACGTCACCGAGGCATCGATGAATCCGGGCCTCAGCTCCGATCTGGCCAAGGAGTTCCGCCGGCCCGAGTACCGGCTGATGCTCGTCGCCGACAAGTTCCAGACCGGCTTCGACCAGCCGCTGCTGTGCGCGATGTACGTCGACAAACGGCTCCCGGGCGTCCACGCCGTCCAGACGCTGTCGCGGCTGAATCGCACCTACCGAGCGCCGTCAGGCGAGGTGAAAGACCGCACCTTCGTACTGGACTTCGTCAACGACCCGGCCGAGATCCGTGAGGCGTTTCTGACCTACTACCTCGAGGCCCACGTCGAGACTGAGACCGACCCGAACCTGGTGCACCGGCTCGCGACCAAGCTCGCTCAGGCGCGGATCTATTCGCCTGATGACGTCGACCGCTACGCGGCGGCCTGGTGGACGCCGACGCAGTCGCACGCCGCGCTGGCCGCCGCCGTGACCCCGGCGCGAGACGAGTTCGCGAGCAGGTGGGCTGTGGCTATGGAGGGCCAGGACAGCCAGGCGCTCGACGAACTGCGCACCTTCCGTAAGGACTGCGGCTCCTACGTGCGCCTGTACGACTTCATGTCGCAGGTGGTCGACTTCGGCACCAGCGACCTTGAGAAGCTCGCAGAGTTCTTAAGGCAGCTGGCGCGTCTGCTCCCGTCCGACAACCCGGGTGGGGACGCCGACATATCCGGGCTCGAGCTGCGCCGGGTCCGACAGATCGACCAGGGCAGGGCAGACATCGGCCTCTCCGGCGACCAGGACACGCCGGGCCTGTCTGGCATCACCGGAGTCGGGTCCGGCGTCTCCCGCCCCGATCCGCAGCAGGAACTGCTGTCCGAGGTAGTTGCCCGGATCAACTCGCTCTTCGGCGCGGAGTTCGCAGACCCCCAGATCGAGGGCTTTGTGATCGCCGCAGCCGGTATGGCCGAGGAGGACCAGCGCATCGCCGACCAAATCGATCACAACGCCGTCGACCAGTTCCTGGCCTCGCCCGAACTGCGCGAGACGCTCACCGACGCCGCTGTGCTGAACGAGGGCGCGTTCGGCAAGCTCACGGGCGCGCTGACGGGCGAGAACGAGCGCGCCGACGAGTTCATCAGGCTAGTTGGCCAGTACCTCTACCGGTCTCGCCGTATGCGGATGATCGAGTCGACGGACTTGAGGGATGCTGATGCCTCCGATGGGTGCGAGTAGGACGATGGCGACGAAGATCGCTCCGCACCCGGCGATCGGCGCGGCACTCCAGCACTCCGGCTCGGTACCGTATTCCGACAGGGAACGTGGCTCGGTTGGCCTCGAACACGCGACGAGCGTGTCCTTGGCGCAGGCCCTTGCGGTTGGCGGCCTCAGTCGCCTGGATCCGAGCCAGAAGACCGTCGCAATCTGGGATCCCGCGGCAGGCGTGGGATTCGCCGGCTTCCTCCTGGTCGAGGCGCTGCTGTCGTCGGGAGTCGAGGTCCGTTACCGCGGCCAGGACGTCTACGAAGCGGCCGTCTCGGCGAGTCGTCGTCGGTTCGAGGCGGTCGACAACGCCGAAATCGCCCATGCGGACACGTTGGCGCACGACGCCTTCGAAGACTTCAGCGCCGACCTAGTGATCGTCGACGCGCCCTGGGGATTAGCCTGGCAGAACTCGGCTGCGGCCGTGGAAGCGCGGAATACCAACGGCGAATTCGGGTTCGGGCTCCCGCAGCGCTCCGACAGCACCTGGCTGTTCATCTCCCTGGCGCTAGAGAAACTGCGGCCGGCGGAGCAAGGCGGGGGACGCGTCGCGGCACTGGTAAACCCAGGCGCGCTCAGCTCCGGCGGCGCGACGGGTGCGGTGCGGCAGCGGATCGTCGACGCCGGCCTCCTGGAGTCGGTCACCCGCCTCCCCGATGGTCTCGCGCCGAACACGAACATCCCGCTGTACCTCCTGACCTTTTCCAACAGACCCGCGGACGTCAGCAGGGGCAAGGCGATGATCGCTGATCTGCAGACGATGTTCACCACAGAGCACCGCCGCAGGTCGATCCCGGTCGAGGCGTTCCACGAGCTCGAGTCCGGGCTGAGGACGAAGAGGTCCGGCCCGCGCAATCGCACCATTAGCACTCGCCAGTTCACGCGCCGGGACGCGAGGCTTTCGCGCGTCACCAGCGAGGGCCGCCAGCTCACGTGGCGCGTCACCACGTACAACGACACTGCGGTCGACCGTCCGTTCCTGGAAGCCCGCTATGGGCCCGACTGCGGCGTCTCGTTGGCCGAGGACCCACGCGAGACGGTCGACCTCGATCCCAGCCGCGTCTTCAGGGACGACGCGCGCGAGGTGCTCCGAGACATGGCCGCGAAAGGCTGGCCGAGCCGACGTTTGAGCAGTCTTCTCGCCCGAGAGCCCGACACTGCAGCTAGATCCAATCGGGGTGAGCGCTCGTTGTTCGTGCCCACCAGCCGGGATGGCAGAGCCGCAATCGACTTGTCCGAGACAACCGCCGGCGGGCGCGTCCTGGCGGTGCAGTTCGACGACGACTCGATCTACACGCCCTTCATGGCGGCGTGGCTCAACTCGGAGCAGGGTGTCGCCAGTCGGCTTCGTGCAATTGACAACGCCAGCTCGGGCTACCACCCCAAGGCGGTGCGGTCGGACGCCACCTCGTTGATGAGGTGGGCCGATGAGTTGCTCGTTCCGGTCCCAGACCTCAGTGTCCAGCTGGCCCTCGCCTCTGCCGATGATCGGCTCAGCTCGTTCCAGGCTGACCTCGGCACCCGACGAGCGAGCATCTGGTCATCGCCGGAGAGCGCCGACGAGGTGGTAAGCAAGGTCGCGAGTGCCTTCGACGACTCGTTGACATCTTGGCTTGACCAGCTGCCGTACCCGATCGCATCGGCGTTGTGGACCGCGGAGTCCGCCCAATCGGTCGGGGAGCAGCAGCGCGCCTATCTCCACGCTTGGGAGGCGATCGTCACCTTCCATGCGACCGTCTTGCTCTCCGCCAGCCGCAGCGATCCAGGCAGCAGCAGCGAGACCGAGGCCGCGATCCGTCAGACCCTTCATGAGCAGCACATGGGCATCGAGAGGGCCTCGTTCGGCACCTGGGTGGTCATCGTCGAGAAGACGTCGAAGAACCTGCGCAACGCGCTCGAGAACGGCGACGCCGATGACGTGGCCCGCGTCCGTCGCGCGTTCGCCGACCTCGGCCGCGCCGGCATCGAGCGGCTGATCTCGAAAGACGTCGTCAAGAAGTTCAACGAGCTGAACGGCAAGCGCAACCGGTGGTCCGGCCACACGGGTTACGCCTCAGAAGAGGAGCTGAGGACTCAGGTCGACTCGCTTGTCTCAGACCTCAGAGAGCTGCGCGGGCTCCTCGGGGACGTCTGGCACCAGCTCCTGCTAGTGCGTCCCGGCAGCGCCAAGCGCCGCACTGATGGCCTCGTGCAGACGGCAGAAGTCGCGGTCGGGACGCGGACGCCGTTCGCGACTCGCGATTTCAGCGTGGGAGAGCACATGATCGACGACGAGCTCTACCTCGTCCGGGACGGATCACAAACGCCGCTGCGTCTCGGTCGCTTTGTGCAGCTACGCGTAGCCCCACGCACCGCCCAGTTCACTACCTACTTCTACAACCGCACCGAGGGAACGAGCGTGCGGATGGTCAGCTACCAGTACGGGCCGGAAAGCGAGCGGCAGGACGACGTGGAGCGCCTCCGGGAAGATTTTGGGGAGTTGACGCTTTGAGTGAGCCCCTAGCCATCGGACGGCTCGTTACCGAGCGCTTGGTGTCGGTGCGCGCCTACAGCATATAGGCGTTGGAGCAAGGGAGATGCGTACGTGGTAGAGCAAGCGCGGGGTGATCCGATGACTCGGCCGCGCAACCAAACAAGTGTGCGTCTATCGCCCGATGCAGTCAAAGCTCTCGAGCGAGTGTCCGCCGCTCGATCCCTCAGCCGAGACGCAACTGTCCGCGCTCTCGTGCGCGAATACATCGACGTCCAAGAGGCTCGGAGCGAGGACACGCGGCTCACGCACATCTCGACTGTGCTCCGCTATCCGCCGCCGCCGCTGTCGAGGACCGAACGTGACAACCGTGTGCGCGTCGCGATGCGCCTCGATCCTGGGGTTGCCGAACGCGCCTCGGCCCTCGCCCTCCGCCTGCCAGGCCAACCCTTCGCGCGAGGTCCGCGCGATTACTCCCCGCGCCCCCTGTCCGATGCGCTTGCCGTCGCGATCGCTATGGCTCAGCCGTACACAGACGACGGCCTCGAGCACCTGCCAACTATGGTTACTCAGGCCGTGGCGGTAGGGCTCTGGCGGCTGACTGTCGCCGCGACGCTGACGCGAGCGGAGCAGCGGATCCTCCTTGCGCGACCAGGCTCAGAACTCGCTTTGGTTCTCAACGACGAGGACATCTCGTGGCACTCGCCGTGGCGCTTCGAGGTTGCGCTGCACCTCGCTCGGAAGCTCTTGGCAACTCCCGATCGTTCCGTCAACCTGCAGATCCTCCAGCGGCAAGTCGACTCGTTCGAGGCTATGCGTTTCGACCTTGCCCGCACCGAGTGGCCAGACTCCGAGCTAATGCACGACTGCGTCGCGCTCCCGCGGCATGACCACGAGGGTCGGGGAGGAGCAGCCGTTTGGCGGGCCGAGCGCAAGCTCGCGATCGAGGAGGTCGCCGCCGTCCTGATCACAGTCCGACACTGGAGCCGGTTCGAGGTCGGCTGTCCAGGCTGGCCACTTGAGCGACCCCCGGGGTGGACCGCCGTGCCACTCGCGTTTGGCCAGCATCCTTCCGAACGCCAGCGGGCAGACCTCGATGCGCGCCGCGTGCTGCTCGTCCAGGCCGGCTCCCGGTCGGCGATCTGGCCGTATGACGTGCACGGTGAGCCCATTGCACGCTTCGAGGTCGCTTTGGTCGCAGCCCCAGAGCAGCCTGCGGCGAGCTTCGCCGAACTCGTACTCCTTTCTACAAGGGTCACCGGTTGGCCATGGGTGCCATCAGAGCTCGCATGTCCCTGGGGGCTCATGTCGTCGTCCGAGCGCGAAGAACTTGAAGCTCGGGCTGCGGCAAGCCGCGTGCGAGCCGCTCGCGCAGCCGTAGACCACTGGCACCACTCGGACTGGTTGCCAGGAGCGCTTGAGGCGCTCGTCGACGACCCAGCACGGTTCAGCCGGCTGGCGCGACAGCAGGGTGTAAGGGGTGGTCCGTTCCGTGCGGGCTGCGTTTGGCGGGTGGAGTCGATCGCTAAGACGGTGAGGTCGACCGCCACCGATGACCAGGTGCGGTGGCTTGTGCGCACGATGCACCGGATGCGGACGCGCGCTCTCGAGCGCGCGATGCAGCGGGCCTCGCAGCAGGCGTACTGGCAGGGGAAGCCCCGAGGGGACGAGATCGTGTGACATCGACCGTACGGTTCAGGGTTGGTCCGCGCTCGAAGGTGGAAGAGACCAGTTTCACCGACAGAACGGAGCGCAACATGAGCCCCACGGCAGCACGAGATCACATGGCGTCGAGCCGCGATGCGAACGGCCCGGCCACCCGGCCCACCGAACCCAGGTGGTGCGTCGAGCACGGCGTCGCCGCATCCTTCGACGGCGATTGCTTCCGGTGCCCCCAGGACAACGCAGTCATCGGACCTGCGGTGCGGTGAAAGGCGGATGTAGGGACTCGCGACTGACCCGTTCGTCCGTCAGGTCCGGGACAACGCCCTCGTCCCGCTCGACGTCGTCGACGATTGATGAGCGGCGGCTGCCGGAGAAGCCGATCGAGCAGGCGGCACCATCCGAGGCGTGCGTGAGAGCCGCGTCCCAGTCGGCGACCCCACCGGCGGCGTGCGTCGTGAACCCGATCCGTCGTGACCCACTCACGGATGACCTGCTCAAGCTCGGCCACGTAGTAGAACGCGCCCTGCTCGACATCCGCTCCTCGCGAGTAGACGTCGGGCCCCTTGTAGCCGGTGAGGTGCTGCAGCAACGACAGCCTCAGCGTGCCGAAGAAGCGCTCGAGGGTGGGCTTGTCCGTCGGCTTGTCCTTGATCGCCGGCTGGACGCAGATCCCCATCCGCGCGCACGCCCCAATGACGTGCGCGGAGAGGTACTGCTTGCCGTGGTCGGTCACGATCGTGTCCGGGATGACGGCGGGCAGTCCGCCCCGCCGCTGCTGATGAACGCCGTCCGGTTCCTCGGTCCCGACCAGCACGTTCGTCGGGACGCCGGGGTAGGGCCAAGAGCCAGACGCTTCGCTCTGCGGCATCACGCACTGGAACAGCACGTTGGCCACGTCGATCGCCTTCGTCGACACCGGCGTCAGCCGTAGCCCCAGGATGCAGCGAGAGAACAGGTCCATCGCGACCGTCAGCTGCACCGGGACCCAGCGGCCCGTCACGGGCTCCATGGCGAAGACGTCGAGCGAGTTCGTGTCGAGCACGACGTACTCGCCGGGCCGGTCAGCACGCAACCGTCCGAGGACTCCTTGAGGGCGCTTGGCGACCGACCGGCGAGACTTCGCCGAGCCGAAGGTGTGCCGTCCCTTGCTCAGCGCGGCGACGCGCCGGTATGCCGACGCTCGCGCAGGAAGGGCTACATCCGTCCCGTACGCGGCGACGACTTGGCGGTTCGTCTCGTCGATGACGGCGAGCATCGAAGGGGTCGACGCGTTGGTGTACGACTTCAAGACGCTCAACAGTGTGCGATCCCAACGTGGGTCGACGTTGACGGAACGGCTACCGGCCAAGCGTCCGTCGACGAGACCGGCGATGCCCGCTCGCTGGTAGGCCGCGACCCGTCGCCTCACCGTCCGTTCGTCCACGCCGAGTCTCTAGGCGGCGCGCGCGGCTCGCTGCCTCGAGACCACGCCATCAACCGGCACGCCGGCAAGAACCCGGGCCTCGGCCTCGACGGCGCGACGCACGGAGGCGGGCAGCTGGCTGAGAGCGACGGCACCGAGGGCCGCAGGGGACTCCTCGACGGCCGAGAGTGTCTCGTCGAGCGGGAGGGCGCCGCCGATGAGCGCGCTGGCGTCCACGCACACGACGTCGTCGGCTCGGCGGAGCATCACCTCCTTGGCGCTGACCGCTTCGACCTCCCAGGCGGCGCCCCTCCACCAGACGCGGCTCCCCGCGTGGATCCTGACCGTTCCCATCTGGCTCATGCCGGCACCACCTCGGTCGCTCGATCGATCGGTCGGCTCATGTCGCACCGAAGCCGACCGCGCCACAGAGCCGCGAACACAGCAGCACGCGCACTGGTCTCGAGGCCGCCCGCGCTTCCCAGAGAGCGCTCGAGCTCTGCGATCGACCCGCCCGCGACAGGGCATAGCCGGACCGCGGCCTCGACGCTGACGTCAGGAACGAGTCCAGTGCGGCGCGCCGAAGCCACGAGGCGCACATTCCGAAGAAGCGTCTCGGGCACCCCGGACCACACCGCGTACTCGATGCCTGCGTCCGCGAAGGTGCGCGCGGTCCACGCCAGCGAGTCTCGGACGTCCTCGTCATCGAGCATGTCGTCGGGCTTGACGTCTACGACCGCCGCCCGACCATCGACGTAGAGGGCCAGGAAGTCCGGGATGCGCACACGGTCGCGCGAACCGTCTCGACCGACGATCAGCATCGGCTGCGCGGCGATCCGGACGACGTCGGGGTCGAAGTCAGCGATCCACAGCCAGGCCAGCTTGAGCCGACTCTCGTAGACAACGTGCGCCGAGTTCGTCGACGAGTAGAGGAGGCCCGGGTAGTTGCGCTGGCCTGCGTACGACGGCGGGATCCGAAACGGAGAGCCGAACGCCACATGGCGCAGGTCGACCTCCGAGAGGGCGGTCTCGAACTCGCTCCCCGCGGCGGTCACGTACGTGGCACGAGCCACGCTCAGCTCCACGTCCTCGAGCATCCTCCTGGGACAAGTGGGTGAGATTGGGACACGCCGTGGGCAACTACATGAGATTGGGACAGCTCAGATGAGATCCCACACGTCCTACTGAACCTGAGCGCCACCCGCGGGAATGATTGTGCTCGGCGCGGAGTTGAGCCTGACAGACTCAAGTTTGCTGCTCGAACTTGCGACGGCCCGGCGGTCGGGTGCAAGGTTGAGCGCAGCGGACTCAAGAGCGTCCAGTGCATCTGCATCACGATCGAAAGAAGGCACCACACATGGCACGAGCAGTCGGCATCGACCTGGGCACGACGAACTCCGTCGTCTCCGTCCTCGAGGGTGGCGAGCCCACGGTCATCGCCAACGCGGAGGGGTCGCGCACGACTCCGTCGGTCGTGGCGTTCTCCAAGACCGGCGAGGTCCTCGTCGGCGAGATCGCCAAGCGCCAGGCCGTCACCAACGTCGACCGCACGATCACGTCCGTCAAGCGCCACATGGGCACGGACTGGTCCGTCGACATCGACGACAAGAAGTACACGTCGCAGGAGATCTCGGCGCGTGTGCTCGGCAAGCTCAAGCGTGACGCCGAGGCGTACCTGGGCGAGCCCGTCACCGAGGCCGTGATCACGGTCCCGGCGTACTTCAACGACGCCGAGCGCCAGGCCACCAAGGACGCGGGCGCGATCGCGGGCCTCAACGTCCTGCGCATCATCAACGAGCCCACGGCGGCCGCGCTCGCCTACGGCCTGGAGAAGGGCAAGGAGGACGAGCTCATCCTCGTCTTCGACCTCGGCGGTGGCACGTTCGACGTGTCCCTCCTGGAGGTCGGCAAGGACGACGACGGCTTCTCGACGATCGAGGTCCGCGCGACCTCCGGTGACAACCGCCTCGGCGGCGACGACTGGGACAACCGGATCGTCGACTTCCTCGTCACCGAGGTGAAGAACTCGTCCGGCGTCGACCTGTCGAAGGACAAGATCGCGCTGCAGCGGCTGCGTGAGGCGGCGGAGCAGGCCAAGAAGGAGCTCTCGTCGGCCACCAGCACGAACATCTCGCTGCAGTACCTGTCGATGAGCGAGAACGGCCCGATCCACCTGGACACCAAGCTCACGCGGGCGAAGTTCCAGGAGATGACGAAGGACCTGCTGGACCGCACCAAGGCGCCGTTCAACTCGGTCATCCGCGACGCGGGCATCAAGCTCTCCGACATCGACCACGTCGTGCTCGTCGGCGGCTCGACCCGCATGCCCGCGGTCACCGAGGTCGTCACGGAGCTGACCGGCGGTCGCGAGCCCAACAAGGGCGTCAACCCCGACGAGGTCGTCGCCGTGGGTGCCGCGCTGCAGGCCGGTGTCATGAAGGGCGACCGCAAGGACGTCCTGCTGATCGACGTCACCCCGCTGAGCCTC
>PJTO01000371.1_pt1 | contig 23198 bp, 22 predicted proteins | sample 1512101 | NCBI WGS metagenome assembly PJTO01 (sample SAMN08177690, study PRJNA422409) | Soil metagenome, whole genome shotgun sequencing project.
AGAGCCGCCCAAATGACCCAATAATCAGTAAGACGGCAACAAGGGATAGGTCCGGATCCCGATTGACTCCCTTCACCAGAGAGTCCCGTTTTCAAAATCGAATTTATCAGGGGCAACTAGTTAACAGAGCCTGCGTGGCTAAGTATCGAGAAGTTGGATTTCCTTCTTGAAGGGATACTGCATTTTGAAATATAAACTTATTAAAGGACGTAACGTTTCGGTGTCAGGTCTACGGAAAAACTGCTAAATGTTGTATAATGGGGCTATCCCATAAAGAGGGTCATACAAGATGATCGATCAAGAAAAAAGTGCATGTATCTCCTGGAGACTGCCTCATTCGGTCCTGAAATCACCTCTTAACGGGTTATCCATTCCAATTCCAGGATCGTAATAGCATCGGAAGGAGACATGCACGACAATACCCTCGATCATCCTTGTGTACGACTCTTTTTACTTATGACAAAGCCCCATTTTCATCCCAAAGGAGCAATAAGACATGACTAAAGCTCTCGAAATATGGATCAGCGCCTACGGCGCCAAAAATGATGTCGGAATTACGAGGGCGGAGTTGTTGACGGATACGGCCGAGCTGGTGAAGACGGCGGAGTATGGAAATATCGAAAATCCGTCGTTTTTGCGCGTGAATAAGAGCGGAACCCGTCTTTATGCGGTCAGCGAGGTGGAAGAGCATATCGACGTCGACGGCGACAAGGCGGAGGGAGGACAGCTGGCTTCCTTCCCGATTGATGCGGAGACGCGCAAGCTGGGGCCGGGCCAATACCATCCGACTCATGGCGCTCATCCCTGCCATTTGTCGCTCACGCCTGAGGAGGATTGGCTGGCCGTCGCCAACTATAGCGGGGAATCCGTCATGCTGTATCCGGTACGTGCGGATGAGCGTCCGGGGCCTCCGTCGATTCGCTTCCGGCATACCGGATCGGGCCCGGATGCCGATCGGCAGCAAGCGCCCCATCCTCACTCCGCTACCTTCAGCCCAGACGGGCAGTATTTGTTCGTTGCCGATCTCGGCATGGACAAGATTATGACTTATGCTCGGGATACGGAGGGCAGCCAATGGGTGGCGCATGACGCGACTTCTCTCGAGGCGGGCGCAGGCCCGCGCCATCTTGTTTTTCATCCGTCGGGCAAAGCCCTGTACGCCGTTAACGAGCTGGACAGCACCGTGACTCATTTCGCCTATGAAGCGGGCAAGCTGACCCGCAAGGAAACGATTTCCACGCTGCCGCCCTCCTTCACGGAGAAGAGCTGGTGCGCCGAGATCGCCGTATCGCCGGACGGACGTTTCCTATACGTCTCCAATCGCGGACACGACAGCATTGGCGTTCTCGCGGTCGACGAGTCGGGCAAGCTGAACCCCGCCGGCTACGTCTCGACGCGCGGCAAGTTTCCGCGACACTTCGCGCTGTCTCCGGACGGACAATGGCTGATCGCGGCGAATCAAAACTCGGACTCGGTCGTCCTGTTCCGCATCGAGCCTCAGTCGGGCTTGCCCGTTTTCGCCGGAGCCGAGCTGACTGTCAGCAAGCCGGTGTGCGTCGTCATTCGCTAGGCCGAGTCCGGTTCTAATTTAGCTCCCTTCCCCATAGGCTAGTCTTAAAGTGATGGCAGGGGAGGGGAGCTCCATGGAACATGCGAAGGGTGCCAAGCACCAGGAAGTTCGGATGCTGAATCGCAAATCGCTCGATCTGACGGGCGTCAGCAACGTGGACAGCTTCGACAACGAGGAGTTTCTGCTCGAGACGGAATGCGGCTTTTTGACCGTTCGCGGGCAGAACCTGCATATGAAGAACTTAAGCCTGGACCAAGGGCTCGTGTCGATTGAAGGAACGATCCATTCGCTCGTCTACCTGGACGGCAGCACGGCGGGAGCGAAATCCAAGGGTCTGTTCGGGAAGTTGTTCAAGTGAACGCGGCGTCTCAGGGCATGACGATTGCCACCATGATGCTCTGCGGTCTGGCTATGGGACTGGTCTTCGACGTCTACCGCGTCGCTTCCCATCGGTTCCACGTCGCGCGCTGGCTTCTTCCCGCTCTGGATGCGGCTTACTGGGCGGCCGCCACCTTGGGCGTGTTCGCGGTGCTGCTCGCCAGCAATCAAGGAGAAGTCCGGATGTACGTTTTCCTCGGACTCGGAATCGGCGTGACCGGTTACTTCGGACTACTGAGCTCGTGGATGGTTCGGCTTACGGGCAGACTGATCGACATCATCAAATCGCTGCTGCTGTTCCTATGGCGGATCGTGCGAGCGCTGTTGATCGTTCCCTTGCTTTGGGTTGTCCGATTGTTGGCCAAGCTGCTGGATATTGTATTCGTCGTAACGGCGGCTGTGCTGTTATGGACGGGGAAGCTGCTGTTCAAACCGTTGGCCGGGCTTGGCGCTTGGCTGTGGGTCAAGCTTCTTCCCTTAAGAAAAAAGCTGGCTCCTGTCGTTCACGCATACCGCCGTTTTCGCGAGCGCATCAGGCAGATCAGGGATATTTTCCGCAAAAAAAGTTAGTGTTCGCATGATGTTCGTGTTCCTTTAGTTCGACATCGTTCTTGCCGCAATTGCATCCGAAGGTGGATATTTCTCCGTAGCGATAATGTGCTATAATATTCGCGTCGCGCTCTCCAGGGAGCGCAAGCATGCTTGGGAAGGAGGCGTTGGGTTGGCTTCGCAAACTATGACCGCGACCCCTGCAGTAGCTGGCGCACGCAGAAGGTTGAAATTGCTGCTGTTTGTCGTTGTTTTATTTCTCAGTTGGGCCGGCTACGTGCTGATTATTCAATCCGGACAGATCGACGATCGTGCAAGTCAGTTGGAAGAAGTCAATCTCAAGCTTACCGACGCCCAAGCGAAGAATGAGGAACTGCAGTTACAGATTGCGCGTTTGAACGATGACGAATATATCGGGCAGCTCGCCCGCAAAGAGCACGGACTCGGATTGCCGGGAGAAGTGCCGATCAAGACGAAGTAACATCAGGGCAAACATCAGGGCTAGCCGGACGGGTAGTCTAATGTCTGTTGACCTTGCTTCCGCTTGTCGTTTATAATTTTCATAACTGGACATATCACGTCCGGGCATACTCAGGTTCAGGGAGGAACATCGGTTTTTATGGCCATCGAAGTGGGAACCAAACTGGAGGGCAAGGTTACCGGCATTACGCATTTCGGAGCGTTCGTCGATCTGACGGGCGGCGTGACGGGACTCGTTCACATCTCGGAGATTGCGGACAGCTATGTGAAAGACGTTCACGAGCATTTGAAGATTAATGACATGGTTAAGGTCAAGGTCATTAATGTGGACAAAGACGGCAAGATCGGTCTGTCCATTCGTCAAGCCGTGGACAAACCGCCGGAACAGCAGCAGTACTCGCAACAAACGCAACAACGCGGACCCCGTGATCGCGGCGGTCGTCCCTCCAAACCAGGCGGTTTCGGAAGGTCTCCCTCTTTTGATGACAAATTGTCTCGCTTCCTCAAGGATAGCGAAGAACGAATTTCTACTCTTAAGAAAAGCACCGAATCCAAACGTGGCGGACGCGGAGGACGTCGTTCGTAAGATATAAGCTATGCCGAAAACTATTTTAGCCGGACCCCTTAAGGGTCCGGCTTTGCTGTGTTATGCAAGTTGCGAGGGAGGGCGACCGGCTTGCGTCGTTCTGTGTCCGCACCCTTCGCGATCATCCGGCAAGACCGCGCGGTTTTGCGTCGGAAGCGGATCGCGCGGAGCGCCATTCTCCGTCAAATGAGCGCATTTTTTAGCTGTCGCAAATCAAAGGAATACCGGGACGACGGCTCGCGGAAATCGCGGACAAGCCAATGAGAGCCGATGGTTTCGCCGATTCGCGGAGACCGTCGCCCAAGCCCCACCGATTCTGTCGGAAAAAACTTTTTATCCGGCAACCGTTTCTGACAAACTTCATGAAAACCCCCGCCTATAATTAAGGACACAATTCAATCTTGTAAATGGGGTGTGCATCATGGACAAGCCGTCCGTCGTTCCTTTCGTCCCTCGTATCGGGACCGGACCGTCGATTGCTCCGGATCAAGGGCGCAACAGTTGGTTCAAAAAGCGGAAACGTTCCGCGCAAGCTTCCGAAGGGGCAACTCAGAGGTCAACTCTGCTGCTCAGGTGGATGGAGGCCGTCAAAGAGCGGCAATGGGTGCTTCTGATTATCGCGGCGGGTTTTCTGCTAGGAAGGGCGTCCATGCTGGAGGGGATCGCGCCGTTCGCGGCGGCTTTCTTCGGGGTTGTGATCTACTTGCGGAGGGATATGGCTTTCTGGGCGATGCTCTCCTTGACGGCCGGCAGCTTCTGGTCGCTCGATCCGATGCCGGCGGCGATCTGCGCGGAGATTGGCGTCATCTATCTTCTATATCGCGCTTTGGCGTTGTACGAGAAAGCCGAACTGTCCCAAGCGCCTGTTGTCGTATTCGCGTCCACGTTGATCGTTAAGACGTTTGCCGTATTGCTCGCCGAGAGCGCCGGGTGGATGCCTTACTTGCTGACGCTTGTCGAGGCGGCGCTCGCTTTTGTACTTACTCTATTATTCGTTCATGCGTTGCCTGTACTGACACGGACGAGGAAGACGTCCGAGCTGCGGCATGAAGAATGGATTGGTGCGGCGATTTTGCTCGCCTGTCTGCTTACGGGATTAACCGGCTGGGAGATTTACGGAGTCGCTTTGGCCGGGATACTATCCAGATATTTCGTAGCGGTAAGCGCTTATGTCGGCGGAGCCGCGCTGGGAACGTCGGCTGGCGTCATCTCAGGCATGATCCTGAGCTTGTCCAATCTAGGGGCGACGGCGGACATCGGCCTGCTTGCTTTCGGCGGGTTAATGGCCGGCCTGCTGCGCGAAGGAGGCAAAGCCGCGTCAGTGTTCGGCCTTCTGCTCGGCACATCGGTATTCGCCTTGTTCGGAGCGACCGCAGCCGATACGATGGCCTCGACGTGGGCGACGGTGGCGGCATCCGTCCTGCTGCTGTTCACGTCCCGATCGGTAACGGAGTCTTTGTCCCGATTCGTTCCGGGTACTACAACCTATGCTCAGCACCAGCAGGAATATGCCCAGAAAGTCAGAGATTTGACGGCCGAGCGAGTGGAGAAGTTTTCCGAAGTGTTCCGTCAGCTGTCTCGCAGCTTCCGCCAAATGACGCAAGCGGGGGACGCTCCCGCGCAAAACCGCGATTTTGACCACTTCGTCAATGAGGTGCACGAGCGGGCATGCGCCGGCTGCCATCGTCGGAACATGTGCTGGGATAGCCAGTTTATTCAGACGTATAAGCTGATGACCGATATGATGACCGCGGTGGAGCACAATCCCGATCTGATGGCGGCGCAGCTTCCTAAGTCCTGGAATCGGGTATGCGTCAAAACGCCGCTCGTGCTCGACGTGATGAAGCGGCAGTACGAAATTTACCGCCATGACTTGCATTGGCGGCAGCAGCTGCAGGACAGCCGTTTTCTCGTGGCCGACCAACTGTCCGGAGTTTCCCAGGTCATGGATGACCTCGTCAAAGAAATTCGTCGCGAAGCCAAGCAGATGGAAGCTCAGGAGAGGCAAATCCGGGATGCCCTCGACCATCTGGGGCTGGCTATTCAGAGTATAGATATTTTGAGTCTGGAGGAGGGACATATCGAAATTGAGATGACGCACGCTTTCCGCACCGGGTACGACGAGTGCCGCAAAATGATTGCGCCGCTCCTGACGGAGATTCTAGGAGAGACGGTGACGGTAAGCAGCGAGAGAACGGGTGAGCCGGCCGCTCATTTGAGCACGGTGTCGTTCTCTTCGGCCAAGCTGTACGAGGTGGAGACGGGGGTGGCGGGAGCCGCAAAGGACGGCGATTTGCTGTCGGGAGACAGCTTCAGCATGGTAGAGCTTGGCAATGGCAAGTTTGCGGTTGCGCTGAGCGATGGCATGGGCAACGGCGTCAGGGCGAGGACGGAGAGCAGCGCGGCGCTGTCGATGCTGGAGCAGCTGCTGCAATCGGGAATCGATGAGCGGCTGGCGGTGAAGTCGGTTAATTCGATTCTGCTGCTTCGTTCGCCGGACGAGATGTTCGCAACGGTGGATTTGGCTTTGATCGATCTGTACACGGCGCATGCGACGATGATCAAAATCGGTTCGACGCCGAGCTTTATTCGAAGGGGGCGGGAGATTATTCCGATTGCGGCGAACAATTTGCCGATCGGCATTCTGCACGATATCGAGATCGATCTGCTGCGGGTCCAACTGCAGCCCGGGGATACGCTGATCATGATGACGGACGGCATTCTGGACGCGCCGGGTCATGCGGTCAACAAGGAACAGTGGATGAAAAGGGTGCTGCAGGAGCTGGATGAGGACGATCCTCAGGAGATTGCGGATTCGCTGCTCGACATGGCGTTGCGCCAATACCCCGGCGGCATTAAGGACGATATGACCGTTGTCGTTACGCGCATATCGCGTCACCGTCCGGAATGGGCTTCCTTCCGCTGGCCGGGACTTTCCCGCATGGAGCGGCCAAGGACGGTGAGCTGAGTAAGGATCAGGCAGGGCCAATGTTGACAGGTTAAAGTTAAAATTTGTCGCTCCGCAATCCAGGGTTGTGTTTTAGTAGCGGACCCAAGCCGAGGAGCGAAGGCCAAGAAAGTGCCTTGGTGCTAGTGAAGCCGAGGAGCGAAGGCCAAGAAAGTGCCTTGGTGCTAGCCGAGCTGAGGAGTGAAGGCCAAGAAAGTGCCTTGGTGCTAGCCGAGCTGAGGAGTGAAGGCCAAGAAAGTGCCTAGGCGCTAGCCGAGCCGAGGAGCGAAGGCTAAGAAAGTGCCTTGGCGCTAGCGGAGCCGAGGAGCGAAGGCCAAGAAAGTGCCTTGGCGCCACGTATCGCGGGGGCAGTGATACGAAGAAACTCCGAAAGCCTCTGTAGCATCAGGGGTTTTCGGAGTTTTTAATCGATCGTTTTTTCCTTTAGGGCATGCTCTAACCAAACTTTGAACTCAGCCGACTCAGATTCCGTTTCAAAATTTCAAATTGATTGTTCATATACGGTAAATCCGTCATAATAGCCGCCGCATGAAGCATCTTTTCAAACTTATCCTTCATCGCAAGACATTCGAGAGCTTCATTCGCTTCTCGTATACTTAGCAATCGTCAACACCCGCCTTTCGACATCATATTTAACTTCCCCGTTGCTCATGGCAGTTAATAGCTTGCGACGGGCCACAATGTTCAGCGCTTTGATTTCATCGAATCTCTTGAAGGTGCGGGGCGATCTTCCCGGGTTTCAGCGAGCGCGCGGAACAAGTGAACGGAATGGTCGATGGAACCCCGAACCGCGGCATCGCATCTGCGCTTCTGCTCTTGAATATCGGCCAAGCTCATTTTCCTCATAGCCCCTCACACCCCTCTCGCTCCTGGAACTCTACGGCAATTGTCTGTAAAAGACTTTGCGGCTCAATAAAGATTAAATCTCGCATTTTTGGGCGACACTTCTACTAAATGCTAATAGAGCGATTCAACGGCAATTGCAATCGAGATGTCCTGAATCGCTTTAATGAATTAGGAGGAGTGACGCGATGATGAAACAAATCTTGCTGATTACGGACGGAGGTTCTAATGTCGGGGAGAGTCCGGTGACGGCGGCTGCGCAGGCGTACGCGGAAGGGATTACGGTTAACGTGGCGGGCGTGGTGGACGAAGGGACGATCGGCGAATACGGCGCGGCGGAGATTGCCGAGATCGCGCGGGCCGGCGGAGGAATCAGCCAGATCGTGACAAGTCCGCAGCTGTCCAAAACGGTGCAGATGATGACGCGTCAAACGGTGGCAGGCACGATCCGGCAGGCGGTCAATCAGGAGCTTCGCCAGCTGTTCGGAGTGAATGACGTCGGGTCGCTGCCTCCGACTAAACGGGGCGAGGTCGTCAAAGTAATGGAAGAGATGGAAGAGACGATGTCCCTCTCCGTTGCGCTGTTGATCGACGCCAGCGCCAGCATGAAGCCGAAGCTGCACGCCGTAGAGGAGGCGATTCGGGATTTGACGTTGAGCCTGCAGGCCCGAACGCGCGGAAGCCGGGTGTCCGTGTTTCATTTTCCGGGAGATTCCCAATACTCCTACTGCGTGATGGACGCCGGCTGGCATTCCAACGCTTCCAATCTCGGTTCCTTGTTCGGCAAGATTCGCATGCGCGGCACGACTCCGACGGGACCCGCTTTGCTGCAAGTGGTTGATTATATCCGCGAGACTTGTGGTAGAATAAGCAAAATAGAGCTTATAGACGAGCCGCGCGTTTCGGGCGGCGGTTCGAGCGAGGTGCGGAGTGACTACGTCGTCTGAAATAGAGACACTGGCCAAGGGCACGGAAATACGCGGCAAATGGAACGGGAAAAGCTATCGCTTGGAACGGCTGCTCGGACGGGGCTCCAACGGCCAAGTCTATTTGGCTTTCGCGAGTCCGCGAACGCATTGCGCGATCAAGATCGGCCACGAGGCGGCGGAGCTTCAAGGAGAAGTGAACATTTTGACTTCGCTGGATCACTCCGCCAAAGAGAAACAGCCCTTTCTGCTCGATGTCGACGATGCGATCATCGACGGAAGGAAGGTTCCGTTCTATGTGATGAGATACGTTGCCGGAATCCCTCTGAAAACCTACCTAAAGGAGCAGGGGGCTCACTGGATGGGCGTTATCGGCTATCGCCTGCTGGAGCGATTGTCTCGCTTGCATGAATCCGGCTGGGTGTTCGGCGACATTAAAAGCGATAATATATTGGTCGGAGATTACGGAAAAGTAGAGCTTGTCGATTATGGCGGCGCTTCGGCAATCGGACGCAGCGTGCGGCAGTTTACGGAAATCTACGATCGAGGATATTGGTCCGCCGGGAGCCGCGTAGCGGACCCGGCTTACGATCTGTTCGCGGTCGGAATTCTCTGGCTGCATGCGATGGATGGGAAGAGGCTTGTTCAGCTTACCCGCACGTTGATTCCGCAGAACCGCCATCCAAGCGAACTGATGAAGCTCGTCAAAAGCAATCCTCGGCTTCAGCCGGTAGAGGAGTGGATGGAGAAGGCGCTTAACGGCCGATTCGCCAATGCCCGCGAATCGAGCCGCGAATGGCGGGAAGCCGTGCGCGTCTCGCAGCAGCCGAAGTCGGCGGGAGACCGGGTTCCGGGTTGGATGGCGGGCTTGTTCGGAGCTGCGATCGTGCTAAGCTTGACGTTGGCGGCGATCTGGCTCTTGGATTGAGAGGAGACATAACGGTGCGACAGCATGAAACCTGGATAGAGGACGTCAAAGCGCTGGGGCGCGAAGCCGGATGGCTGCGCGCGGGCGGCACGGTCGTAGCCGCCGTCTCCGGAGGCCCCGACTCAATGGCGCTGCTGCATCTTCTGAAGGAAATGGCGGAGACGGAGTCGCTGCGCGTCGTCGCGGCCCATGCGAATCATCAGTTTCGGGGCGCCGAGTCCGATGCGGAAGGGGAGCTGGTGCGTCGGGCGGCGAGCGATTGGGGGGTTGCCTTCGAGTCGACGCCGCTAGGAATGCCCGACTATATCGAGGAGACAGGGTTGAACGCCCAAAGCGCGTCTAGAGAAAAGCGGTATGCCTTCCTGCGCGGGATCGCCGATAAATATGGCAGCTCTTATCTATTGACCGCTCATCATGCCGACGACCAGGCCGAGACGGTGTTGATGAGAATGATCCGGGGAACCGGAATCGGAGGGCTTGCCGGCATTTCTTATCGCAGGCGGGAAGATCATTTGGAACTGATTCGCCCTCTGTTGCGTATAACCAAATGTGAGCTTCTGGAGTATTGTAAGCGAAACGGGGTGCCTTACGCGGTTGACAGCAGCAATGCCGACCGGCATTATTTTCGCAACGCCATTCGGCTAGACGTGCTGCCGGCGCTGGAGCGGTACAATCCGCGACTGAGAGATTCGCTGGCCAGACTATCCGAAATGGCGGCGGCAGACGATAATTATATGGAAGAGCAGGCCGCGCGCATTTTCCGCGAAGCGGCGACTCCGTCCGGAGACGGCTTCCGGTTGGAGCGACGACGGTTCCGCAGCCTTCACGTCGCTTTACAACGCAGAGTGATTAAATTAATATTAAACTGTTCCGCGAACCCGCGCCAAATGCTGGATTTTCGCCTTGTGGAGGAGATTCTGGAGCTGCTGTCGCAAGAACGCCCGACAACGGTTCGGGTGGACATCGGGGACGGTTGGGTACTGAGCAGGGAATACGACGTGACCTATATCGGGCCCGAACGGTTCGAGACGAGCGGTTTCGCGTATTCCGCCGACGAGAACACGACTGAGGTAGCCATCCCGGAGACGGGAGGAAGCCTTCGTCTGGAGCGGCTGGAAGGCGCCGTACAAGAGCTGCCCGGCAATCGCAACGAAGCGTGCTTCGATGCGGAGGAGCTGAGCTATCCGCTTCTTGTCCGCAGCCGATTGGCAGGCGACGCGATGCGGCCCTACGGACTAAACGGCACCAAAAAAGTGCAAGATATGTTCGTCGATGCCAAAGTGCCGCGCTCGCGGCGCGATCAGGTTCCGCTGCTGGCGGACGACGACGGCCGCGTTCTGTGGATTCCCGGATTGCGGCGATCGGATCACGCTCTTGTCCGCGAGGATACTCGAATAACGCTTCGCGCGACGTACGAAGCGGAAAACTAGGGCATGATCGGAGTAAAGCCATCATACCGTGTAATAAATCTCACTGGGAGGCACCTTCTTTGCAAAACGACATTCAAGAAGTTCTTTACCCGCAAGAAACGCTTCAGAAGAAGGTACAGGAGCTTGGCGCGGCGATCAGCCGCGATTATGAAGGACGCAATCCGCTCGTGATTTGCGTATTGAAGGGCGCTTTTATTTTTATGGCGGACTTGTCCAAAAATATCTCGATTCCGATCGAACTGGATTTTATGGCCGTTTCCAGCTATGGCAACTCCACCAGATCGTCGGGCGAAGTCAGAATCGTCAAGGATCTGGACGTATCCGTGGAAGGCCGCGATGTACTCATCGTCGAAGATATTATCGATAGCGGCTTGACCTTAAGCTATTTGATCGACGTGCTGGAACGCCGGAACGCGCTGTCCGTCAACGTCGTCGCCCTGTTCGATAAACCGGGCCGACGGACGGTCGATTTGAACGCGGATTACACCGGCTTTACGATACCGGACGCCTTCGTCGTCGGCTATGGGCTGGACTACGCGGAGAAATACCGCAATTTGCCATATGTCGGCGTATTGAAGCCGGAAATATATTCGAACTGACCCATAGCGCGGAAGCCATCTTATCTTACTTGGATTGGCAAGACAGGCTATGGTAAAATGATGTGAGCGTGTCGAGAGGAGGTCGGGGATGAATCGGTTCATCCGGAACACAGGCTTTTACTTACTTATTTTTTTGGTGACTGTCGGGATCGTTCAATTTTTTATCGGCAAGCAGGATACGACAAAGGAACTGAGCTACAACGAACTCGTCGCGGCAGCGCAGCAAGGCAACGTACAGTCGCTGACTTTGCAGGTTCAGAACGGAACCTACCTCGTCGCCGGCGAATTCAAACCGAAAGCCGGGCAGGACAAGGGCGAAGCCTTCACGGGCAGAGCTCCTCTGGCTGACTACGTACCGGAGCTGTTTACCAACCTCGGGATCGAGAAGAACTTTGAGGTCTTATCTAAGAAAATGCCGGGACAGAGCTTCTGGCTGACGTTCTTGACTTCCATCATTCCGTTTATCATCATGTTCGTTCTGTTCTTCTTCCTGATCAATCAGGCGCAGGGCGGCGGCGGCAAGGTGATGAACTTCGGCAAGAGCCGCGCCCGTCTTTATAATGAAGAGAAAAAGCGGGTTACGTTCGAGGACGTCGCCGGAGCGGATGAAGAGAAGCAGGAACTCGTCGAGGTTGTCGAATTCCTGAAGGACCCTCGCAAATTCGCGGCGGTCGGCGCGCGCATTCCGAAGGGCGTACTGCTCGTCGGACCTCCGGGTACGGGTAAAACGTTGCTGGCCCGCGCGGTAGCGGGTGAAGCGGGCGTGCCGTTCTTCACGATCTCCGGTTCGGACTTCGTGGAGATGTTCGTAGGCGTGGGCGCGTCCCGCGTAAGGGATTTGTTCGAGAACGCGAAGAAAAATTCGCCATGTATTATTTTCATCGACGAGATCGACGCCGTCGGTCGTCAGCGGGGCGCAGGCCTCGGCGGCGGACATGACGAGCGCGAGCAGACGTTGAACCAATTGCTCGTCGAGATGGACGGCTTTGGCGCCAACGAAGGCATCATCATCGTGGCCGCGACCAACCGCCCTGACATTCTGGACCCTGCCTTGCTCCGTCCAGGCCGTTTCGACCGTCAGATCACGGTTGATCGCCCGGATGTGAAAGGCCGCGAAGCGGTGCTGAAAGTACATGCCCGCAACAAGCCGCTCAGCAAAGACGTCAAGCTCGGCACGATCGCCAAGCGGACGACCGGATTTACCGGCGCCGATCTGGAGAACTTGCTGAACGAAGCGGCGTTGCTGGCCGCTCGTCGCAATAAGAAAGACATCGCCATGATTGAGGTCGATGAAGCCATCGATCGCGTCGTTGTCGGTACCGAGAAGAAGAGCCGCGTCATCAGCGACCGCGAGAAACGCATCGTCGCTTATCATGAAGCAGGTCATACGATCGCGGGCTTCTTCCTGGAACATGCCGATACGGTGCACAAGGTTACGATTATTCCGCGGGGCAAAGCGGGCGGATACGTCATCATGCTGCCGAAGGAAGATCGGATGCTCGTCACCAAGCAAGAGCTGCTCGATAAAGTTACGGGCTTGCTCGCCGGACGCGCGGCCGAGGAAATCTTCATCGGAGAGATCGGTACTGGCGCTTACAGCGACTTCAAGCAAGCGACGAGTATCGTTCGCGCGATGATCATGGAATACGGAATGAGCGAGAAGCTTGGCACGATGCAGTTCGGCAACTCCCAAGGACAAGTGTTCCTGGGCCGCGACATCGGGCACGAGCAGAACTATTCCGACAAGATCGCTTATGAGATCGACCAGGAGATGCAGAACATTACGCGCGAATGCTACGAGCGAGCCAAGCAATTGCTCACCGAAAGAAGCGCCGAAATGCATCTGATCGCCAAGACTCTTCTGGAAGTAGAGACGCTTGATCTGGATCAGATCAAGTCTCTGATCGAGAAGGGCATAATCGTCGAGGACGGCGGTGAAGGCGGATCGGGATCTGCAGAGTCTCACGCGGAACCTACTGTCGACACGATGGGCAACGTCAAAGTGCGGATTCAAACCCGCGAGGACGGAGACCCTTACCCGTCGGGGCTGGATCTACGCAAGGGAGACGGCGGCTCCGGGGAGCCGAAATAATCGCATAGGAAGACGGGATGCACCGCGTGCGGCAGCGCGAGGGAGCATCCCGTTTTTTTGTGAAAAAACCTTTACAGATGAATTGACAGTCCTATCCCGCAAGTGTAAATTAAGTGTTAATGAACGAAGAGCTTTTCGTCCACAATAAAGACAGCATTCCCGCCATGTTTGTGCATGGATTCACAAACATCAGGAGCTAAGGGAGGAGATTTCACATGGAGGCCTTGGCCTTGGAGCGTAAAGCCGAGCAGAACCGCGAACTGCGCGAACGGCTGATGCAGCTTAAGAAGGAACGCAATGCCATTATACTCGCACATTATTATCAGCGAGATGAAATACAAGAGGTCGCGGACTTCAGAGGGGACTCATTCCTTCTCGCACAGAAAGCCGCGTCTACGGATGCCGATGTGATCGTGTTTTGCGGGGTTCATTTTATGGGCGAGAGCGCCAAAATTCTTGCCCCTCACAAGACTGTGCTCGTACCCGACGAACGCGCGGGCTGTCCGATGGCCGATATGGTCAATCCGATCGGCTTGAGAGAGCTTAAAGCAAAGCACCCGAACGCGAAGGTCGTCACATACATCAACTCCTCTGCCGATGTTAAGGCCGAGACCGATATTTGCTGCACATCGGCCAATGCGGTCAAAGTCGTCAACTCGGTTGATGCGGACGAAGTTATTTGGTGCCCGGACAAAAACCTGGGTCATTATGTCTCCCAGCACACCGACAAGAAGATGATCATCTGGGAAGGCTACTGCAATACTCACGACATGCTGACGATTAAGGATGTCGAAGAGATGCGCGCGAAGTATCCGAACGCGCAGTTCGTCGTACACCCGGAATGCCGTCCGGAAGTGGTCGAGATGGCCGACTTCGTAGGCAGTACGACCGGCATTCTGAAGTATTGCCGCGAATCGAGCCATGACGAATTTATCGTCGGAACGGAAGACGGTACGGGATATCAGCTGCGGCTCGACAGCCCGGACAAGAAGTTCCATTTCGCCTCCAAATTCCTGGTTTGTCCGAACATGAAGGTTAACAACCTGAAGAAGGTCGTTAAAGCTCTTGAGACGATGAAGCCGGAAATCTACGTACCGCAGGACGTTGCGGATAAAGCGCGTTTATCGCTGGAGCGCATGCTGCTGGTCAAGTAATCGACCGGCCGCTTGCGCTACTCTATTGTCGAAGTGGGAGACAAAAACATGATGATTCCACGATACGTTGTCGATTTTGATCTAGACAAGCTTCCTCGCATAGAGACGGACGTCATCGTGATCGGGGCCGGCATCGCCGGCCTTTTTACGGCGCTTAAATCCAGCGAGACGCAGCGAGTTCTAATGATTACGAAGAAGTCGTTGTTCGACAGCAACACCCGTTATGCTCAAGGCGGTATCGCCGCCGTCATGTCGGACGACGATTCTCCCGAGTTTCTGGCTCAAGACACGTTGATCGCCGGAGCCGGCTTGTGCGAGACTGCAGCCGTGGATGTCCTGGTGCACGAAGGTCCGCATGGGGTGCAGGAGCTGATTCGCTATGGAACGATGTTCGACGAAGAGGACGGGCACTACGCCCTGACGAAGGAAGGCGCGCACAGCCAGCGGCGCATTCTGCATGCGAACGGGGATGCAACCGGCTATGAGATCGTAAGGGCGTTGGCAGAGAGGGTGAAGAGCAGCCCCGGCATCGAGCTGTGGGACGATCACTTCGTACTGGACCTGTTGACGGAAAACGGCGAATGCCGAGGCTCCCTTGTGCAGAAGCCCGACGGTTCGCGCGTCGCGGTGTTCGGCAAGGCGACGATTCTGTGCACGGGCGGTACAGGTCAGCTGTATCGATACACGACCAATCCCGATGTCGCGACCGGGGATGGCGTAGCTATGGCTTACCGGGCGGGGGCCGATATTCGCGATATGGAATTTAATCAGTTTCATCCGACGTCGCTCTGCTATCCGGGCGCTCCGAGATTTCTGATCTCGGAAGCCGTTAGAGGCGAAGGCGCTTATTTGCGCAACATTCGCGGAGAGCGATTTATGGAAAATTATCATCCGCAGCTTGAGCTGGCTCCGAGAGATGTCGTGGCGAGAGCGATCGTCAGCGAGATGGAAGCGACCAGGTCGACCTATGTTTATATCGATATTACGCATGAATCTCCGGAGCTGATTCGTCATCGATTCCCGACGATTCATGAATATTGCCTGAAGTTCGGGCTTGATATGACGACCGACTGGATTCCAGTCGCTCCTGCGGCGCATTATATGATGGGAGGCGTCAAGACGGATCTGCACGGGGAGACGAGCATTCGCCGCCTCTACGCTTGCGGAGAAGCCTCGTCGACGGGCGTGCACGGCGCTAACCGCTTGGCCAGCAACTCGCTGTCGGAAGCGATTGTGTTTGGTCAGCGGATCGTGGATGCGATCAATAAGCTGCCGCAACAATCGACCGCCGCGGACAACGGTCCGGACTCGGATCGGCATGCGGTGCTGAACGGCACGCTGATCGAGAGAAGGCTGAAGCTGCAGAAGACGATGGTTCGCGATGTGGGTTTGCGCAGAAACCGCGCCGGCCTGCTGAGAGGACTCGAGGACTTGAGAAAACAGCTGCCGCTGTTCCAGATGAATCTAACGAAGCGGGAAGAGCTGGAGTATGCGAACTTGCTGACCTGCGCGCTGCTTGTCGCCGAAGGGGCCTTGCATCGGGAGGAGAGCCGAGGCGGACACTATCGCGAGGATTATCCGCAGAAGGATGATCAGAGCTGGCGCGTACATACGATAATGCATCGGGAAAAAGGGATTCGTACAGAAAGGGTCGACGACTATGTTTGAAAGGGAAAGCGATTGGGCGGTCGGCGGTCCGGCCGTTGAAGCGGTGAAGGAGCAGCTTCGCGCCTGGCTGTCCGAGGATATCGGTTCGGGCGATGTGACGACGATGGCGACGGTGCCGGCGGGCCATCAATCGAAGGGCATCATTCATGCCAAGCAGGCCGGCGTGCTGGCAGGCATTCCTCTGGCGCGTCTCGTCTTCGAGACGGTCGATTCGACCTTGCAGTTTGAAGCGCTGGCGATGGATGGAGCCCAAGTGGAACGAGGGACGGTGCTTGCAGTCGTCGAGGGTTCGTCGCACAGCATCCTGACGGGGGAGAGATTGGCTCTCAACCTGCTGCAGCGGCTGTCCGGCATCGCGACGAAGACGAGCGAGTATGTCGCCGGGGCGCAGGGGACGTCCGTCCGGGTTGCCGATACGCGTAAAACGACTCCGGGTCACCGCACGCTCGAGAAGTACGCGGTTCGGGTCGGCGGCGGTTCAAACCATCGGTTCGGTCTGTACGATGCCGTTATGATCAAGGACAATCATATCAAAGCGGCTGGTGGGATTACGGCAGCCATTCAGAGAGCTAAAACTCGCATTCCCCACACGATGATGATCGAGGCGGAAGCGGAGTCGCTTGAACAGGCCGAAGAGGCGGCGCGGGCGGGCGCCCACATTGTCATGCTCGACAACATGAGCACTTCGGCTATGACGGAGACGGTCAAAGTAATCAGAGCGATAGCGCCCCATGTTGTGCTCGAGGCATCGGGAGGCATTACGCCCGAGCGAGTGGCCGAGATTGCCCGCTGCGGAGTCGATGTCATCTCCGTCGGCAGCCTGACGCATTCTTTTCAGGCGCTCGATATCAGCCTTGATCTGAATGAGAAGAAGACGGGAGGCGCGCTATGATTCTCGTCGTCGATGTCGGCAACACGAACATCGTGCTGGGACTGTACGAAGGGCAAAACTTGAGGCACCATTGGCGCCTGAGCACGAATCGCTCCGCTACGGTGGACGAATACGGCGTGATGATTCACAATTTGTTCCAGCTTGCGGGAGTGCGGGCAGAACAGATTGAGGGTGTCATCCTCTCCTGCGTCGTTCCTCCGATTATGAATACATTAGAGAGATTGTTTGAAGCTTACGTAGGCAAGCAAGCGCTTGTTGTCGGGCCGGGCATCAAGACGGGACTTAATATCCGGTACGAAAATCCCCGCGAGGTCGGGGCGGACCGGATTGTGAATGCGGTCGCGGGTATCGAGCAATACGGTACGCCGCTTGTCGTCGTGGATTTCGGGACGGCAACGACGTTCGATTATATCGATGCGTCCGGCGCCTATCTCGGAGGCGCAATCGTGCCGGGCATCGGTATTTCCGCCGAGGCGTTGTATCAACGGGCGGCGAAGCTGCCGCGGATCGAGCTGTCCAAGCCGAAGACGGTCATCGGACGCAATACGGTTGCAGCGATGCAGTCCGGAATTATATACGGCTATGCCGGGCAAGTCGACGGCATCGTCAAGCGTATTCGCCAAGAGTTCGGCGTACAACCCAGAGTAATCGCGACTGGAGGAATGGCCGATCTGATCGCCGGTGAATCGGAGACGATCGAGACGGTTGATCCGCTGCTGACTCTGGAAGGTTTACGAATTGTATACGAGCGCAATAGGTAACAATAGATTGTCGGACGGAATGACTCTTTTCCGCCGAGGGAGGTTGAGAATATGACTTTGAAGGATGAGATTATTCGCGGTACGGCATGGGACGGCGGTTTGCGGGTATTCGCCGCGCGCACGACAGCGCTCGTATCGGAGCTGCAGCGCAGACAGGATACGTTTCCAACGGCGACTGCGGCTCTAGGGAGAACGGCGACGGCTGCGGCCATGATGGGGTTTATGCTAAAAGGGCAGGAGAAGCTGACCGTTCAGGTGAAGGGCGACGGACCGATCGGGCAAATCGTCGTGGATGCCAATGCCGACGGCCAAGTAAGAGGTTACGTCGACCATCCGCACGTCCATATGCCGAGCAACAGCCAGGGAAAGCTGGACGTCGCCGGCGTTGTCGGACGAACGGGGCAGTTGCACGTCACGAAGGACTTGGGTCTTAAAGATCCTTATAGAGGCAGCGTACCGATCATTTCCGGCGAGATAGCCGAAGATTTTACGTTGTATTTCGCCGAATCGGAGCAGACGCCTTCTGCGGTAGGACTTGGCGTGCTAGTCGAGACGGACAATTCCGTTCTTCACGCGGGCGGATTTATCGTTCAAGTAATGCCCGGTCTTCCGGAGGAACGACTCGTTCGTCTGGAGCAAGCGATCTCGGCGATGCCGCATGTAACGGCGCTGTTGGATCAAGGGGAGACTCCGGAAGGGGTGCTTCGTTTCTTGGTGGGAGACGATCTGACGATTCACCAGACCCTTGAGCCGGTGTTCCAGTGCTATTGTTCGCGGGAGCGATTCGAGAGGGCGCTGATTACGATCGGCAAGCGGGAATTGAGAAGTCTGATCGACGAAGATGGCCAGGCGGAGACGCACTGCCATTTCTGCAATGAGAAATACTTGTTCGACGGCGAAGAGCTGGAAGCTCTGTATCGCCTTGCAGACCGGGATTAAAGAAGGGATGATCTCCAATGAGGGAGACGATACGGCGCATGCCGCCGCTCGTACTGATGGCCCTCTTAGCGACGCTAATGCTCGCATCAGGCTGCACTAGGGACGGCGCTATACTTGCTCCGGACGAACATGAACCGTCGGAGTCGGCAGCCGGGGAAGACGATGTTGTGGCCACGGTAGGGGGTTTCTCCATTTCTCGCCAACAGCTGATGGACAGACTGTTGGCTTCTTACGGTTCCCAGACGCTGAGAAGCATGATGCTCGCGGAAGCTGTAAAGGAAGAAGCGAAATCTCTGCACATCGAAGTGACGGATGAGGAAATGGAAAAAGAGCTAAGGTGGATGAGCCAAGGCTACGAGGACGAAGCCGATTTCTACCGCTCTATGGAAGAGCAACTGGGGATGAACAGGCAGGAGGTCCGGGAAGACGCGCACTATCGGCTCATGCTGGAGAAGCTGTCGACCTACCACGTCCAGGTGTCCTCTGAAGAAATCGATCATTACTTGAACGAGCATTGGGCGGAATTTCAACCGGTCAGACAATATCGCTTATCTAAAATTGTGGTGCAGACGGATGAATTGGCAAGAGGGCTTCTGGACAAGCTGGGTCAGGGAGACGATTTTGCAGCGCTGGCCCGAACGCATTCCATCGACGAGTTCACTGCCGATCAGGGCGGCGATGCGGGCTGGATCGAGTCGCATGATCCGTTCGAGGCTCCGGAGGTGCTGGATCAGGCCTCCGCAATGCAGACCGGGGACATCGCCGGTCCGGTTGCAACCGATCAAGGCTTCGTGATTGTTCGGCTGGACGGCATCAGCGAAGTTCAGACCCGTTCCGAGGAAGATATTCGCCAGGACGTTAGGAAACAGATCGCATTAGGCAAAGCCGTTCCTGCAGACGATATGGAGCGCGCGATACTCGAAAAATACGGCGCAGTCATACAGGATCAAGCGCTAAAGCCCTAACGATTTTTCCGTTCGGGGTTAACCAGCTATTGACAATCCTCTTGGTCGTCTGCTAAGATGAGAACAGAATGAAAGCCGACCGATTTAGTCGGAATAGAAAATAAAGCATCTATAACAGTTGAATCAGAGATTGCAATGGACTTCTTCTTCATCGGTTCAACTAATATAGCCACTATTCTGTAGGAGGGAACAACTCTAATGGCCAAGATTGTTCAGAACGTGACTCAGCTTATCGGCGATACGCCGCTTGTACGCTTGAACCGCATCGTACCGGAAGGAAGCGCGGAAATCTACGTGAAGCTTGAGTATCAGAACCCGGGGTCCAGCGTTAAGGACCGCATTGCGATCAGCATGGTCGAGGAAGCGGAGAAGCAAGGCCTGATCAAGCCGGGCGTCAGCACGATTGTTGAGCCGACGAGCGGCAACACCGGAATCGGCTTGGCAATGGTCGCCGCAGCGAAAGGCTATCGCGCCATTCTCGTTATGCCTGAGACGATGAGCTTGGAGCGCCGCAACCTGCTTCGCGCTTATGGAGCTGAGCTTGTGCTGACTCCGGGATCGGAAGGCATGAACGGAGCGGTCAAGAAAGCCGAAGAGATCGTGAAGGAAAATGCGGATTACTTCATTCCTCAGCAGTTTAAGAATCAGGCTAACGTGAAAATCCACCGCGAGACGACAGGTCCGGAAATCGTCGAAGCGATTAATTCCTACGACGGCAAGATAGATGCATTCGTAGCCGGTATCGGTACTGGCGGAACGATTTCGGGCGCAGGCGAAGTTCTGAAGCAGAACTTCCCGAATATTAAGATTTACGCAGTAGAGCCTGCCGGCTCCCCGCTGCTGTCCGGCGGCGGCCCAGGCCCGCATAAGATTCAAGGAATCGGAGCGAACTTCATTCCCGAGATCTTGAATCGCGAAATTTACGACGAGGTTGTTACGGTTGAGAACGATGAAGCGTTCGAAACGGCTCGTACGGTCGCCAAGAAGGAAGGTCTGCTGGTCGGTATCTCCTCCGGCGCATCGATATTCGCGGCTCTCAAGATCGCGAAGGAGCTTGGCGAAGGCAAGCGCGTTGTCGCGGTTGTTCCGTCCAACGGCGAACGCTATCTGAGCACGCCTCTGTTTAACTTCGAGAACTAATTGCTCCACGACAAATAGACGACTCTTTATCCCGTCTCGGGATAGAGGGTCGTTTTTTTGTGCGTTGGGTCACTTCAAGATGACAGTCTGCCGGTGATCGATGCGCAGGGCAATATTCATGCACCGCTTGTCGATACCCAGGTTCAGCTGCTGCTGCAAATCCAGAGCGTCAGCGATCCAACGTACCATCGAGCAACGTTCTACGGCTACTCCTTCTACGAATTCGGCGTATACGATCTTGCCTTGCAGCAAGGGCTGAAGACGTTAGACGGTATCCAGGCCATTGTGGATGTTCCCACGAAAAACGTTACGATCGATGGGCTGGTTATGAACGGCAAGAAGGAACAGGTATACGTCAAAGTGCTCGACCCGAGTGGCACCATTCAATATACCGGCCAGACGACTACGGGGGATGACGGCAGCTTCCGGATTGCCTTTACACTGACCGGAGAAGCGCAAGGCATATATACGGTTGAGCTGGAAACGGACGATATGACGACTCCCGAGCCGGCCACCTTCGAATATCGCAAGCCGCCTGCCAATGGCGACGGTAACGGAGGCAATGGTAACGGCGGTAATGGTGGAGGCGGTGGCGGAAATGGTGGGGCAACGGAGGAGGCAGTGGCGGCAACAATAACGGCAATAGTGGAGGCAACAACGGTAACGGAAATGGCAACAACAATGGCGGAGGCGGCGTGAAGCCGATTGTGTTCACCGACCTCGGCAAGCATGAATGGGCGCGAGAGGCAATCGAGAAGCTGGGGGAGAAAGGCGTCGTTAAAGGCACCTCGATTGAAAAGGGCTCCTTCAGCCCAGCAAGCCCGGTAACGCGGGCGGATTTCATTCTAATGCTAGTCAATATGCTTAATCTGCGCGCCGAGTTTGCCTCGACGTTCGCAGATGTGCAGCCGAAGGACTATTACTACGATGCGGTCTCCATCGCCAAACAGCTGGGTATCGTTTCGGGAGTGAACGGCGTCAATTTTGCTCCTCGCGATCCGATCAGCCGTCAGGACGTCATGGTAATGCTGACTAGAGCGCTGCAAATGAAGGGGATCGTCAAACCGTCAACATCGGATTCGGCGCTTGAAGATTACCTCGATGCCAGCCAGATCGCTCCATATACTGCGGGCAGCGCGGCAACGATGCTCGAGCATGGTCTGGTTACGGGCTCCAACGGCTACATGAAGCCGAAGAGCATGACCAGCAGAGCGGAAGCGGCGACGTTCCTTTATCGTGCTCTTCAATTGATTGAGGGGCAACAACAGAAGTAGACACAGGAACATTTGTTTGGTATAATGTATTGTAATAAAGTAATTCATAAGATGAGTGAAGCACACTCCGTTTAGCGCAGTACAGCGCTCGGGGTGTGCTTTTTTGCGTTTGGCGGATGATCGCGACCAGAGGGGAAGTGGTGTATAATGAAGGAGACGGATTCACCCAAGAAGGAAAGGCTAAAGCTCGATCAGATGATGAGCTTGCTGTTCCGATTGTCCAAACGGCTGAGACTGCAACTGATTAACGGATTGTTCGGGGAGCATTTTGCCGAAGCTGACGTGAAGGAGATCCACTACGGTAACCCCAAGTTTGATGTAGACGTCTACAATCGCATCATTGGCGACCTGTTTATGAAGCTGAGAACGAACCGCGGTGCTTTCCACTACCATGTCGAGTTTCAGACGATGAACGATCGGACGATGATCATTCGCCTGTTCCGCTATGGCTTTGAGAAAGCGTTGGAGCTGGCGGAAGGAGAAGCGGAGGACGGTGTGTAGTTGATCGTATTTCCGAAGCAGATCGTCATTTTCCTGGAGGAAAATAATGCGATCGGCGACGAACTGAGCTTCCGAATCCGGTTGCCGGGTGGGACAGAGGTGATGTACACGGTGCCGGTGCTGAAGCTCTGGACGTTGACGCCTCGCGACCTGCAAGAGCAAAAGCTGTTCGCTTTGTTGCCACTGCAAGTATTCCGCTCGCGTAAGCGGATGCGCCTCATTGCAAAGAGCCGCCGGACGGACGACGAGAAGAGAAGGCTGTTCGCCCGAGAGTTTGAGCGGCTGAAAGGAACGATCGAAGATACGGTGGACGTGATTCGAGAGCTACAAGAGAAGAAGCAACTGCCGTTTGGAGACATTGAAAAGATTTTGCAGGTGCTGGGGAATATCATGAACTACTTATACCGTCATTACGGTGATTATAAACAAACGGAAAAGGAGCCATTCCTGTAATGAAGAAATTTGCTCTTTGAAAACAGAAAGCGCCACTTGTTATACTGGGAACCGTTCCGCCAAGAACAAATCCCACATACGAAAGAGGCGCTCACAATGAAG
>PJTO01000377.1_pt1 | contig 22733 bp, 18 predicted proteins | sample 1512101 | NCBI WGS metagenome assembly PJTO01 (sample SAMN08177690, study PRJNA422409) | Soil metagenome, whole genome shotgun sequencing project.
AAGAAGAAGAAGAAGAAGAAGAAGAAGAAGAAGAAGAAGAAGAAGAAGAAGAAGAAGAAGAAGAAGAAGAAGAAGAAGAAGAAGAGCTGGGAGCAGTCATTGAACAAACTTCTGCGGTTAATACTTTAGAAATTTTAATAGAATTTAAAAAAGATGATAAAAAGAATAGAAAACATTTAGAGGTAATACTTAATTCTTTTTAACTTTCTAATTTTAAAATTACATGATATTTAGTTATAGATTTGTTAATAATTTATCTCGGAATTAATCATATCTGTTGTTGATTATCGGTTTCATATAACATTATTGGAGTATCTATGAAAGACCTGAGAAATTAGACCAAGTTTGTTCAAATTTTTTTATTGGCAGAATTAAAGCAAAGCTTTAAAACTGCTTGGAGATGAATCGCAAGTTTATACAAAGACATCTGGGATAGATTTATTGATCAATAACAGGTGTGTTTTTGTAAATGAATTTAGTGCAGGTTATACCACACTTATCAAAAGTGTTTCTATACAAATTGTAAAAGATTCTGAATTGTTAAAAGCGGGTGACATCAAAGGCGCAGTTTGGCATTTCTTTAGAAGTCCAGTAACAGGAAAATTAGGAGCATCACAACCCTTATTAGATGAACTTGCTAAGAATGGGATTAAGACAGTTATTCATTAAAAAAGCAAAATCATGTATCAAATAATTGATAATTTACCGATAGATTATGAATTTAGTTCTAAAACAAAAGAAGAACTAAAATTATATGGGACTTGGTTTAAAGAAAACAAAGAAAAAAGAATTACTAATTTAATAGAGATAGTAAAATCAGCTGAAGGTTTTGAAAATTGGAGTGCTGATTTTTCTTCATTCTCGTTAAAACAATTAGGGCAATGGTTAGTCCAAAATGTAGAAATAGAAAAACTGCCTGAAGAGGTATATAATAAAAAAAGAAGTGAAACACCTAGTTACATAGATGTAAATGATTGGGATCTTACAATTAAAACACGTTCATTATTAGTAGATGTCGCAATATATTTTGGAGAAGTTTTTATTAAAGAATTTAAAAATCTATGTTGGGAGCAATTTTTTTCAAAAATCAAGAAAGATGTAAATAATGGTCATATGATAATTAAACTAGAAAAAGATGATATCAACCCAATTTGGTTATTGTATATTCTGGGTTTAGGATTGGCAGATAATACAAAAGATGCACATAATTTATATAACCTTTTTCAGGTATGGGAAAAGTTTATTTAGTTATTTTCCTAAATATTAAAAAGCAATGTTAGAAATTATTTAAAATTTGTAAATCTTGTAAAAGGTGGTTCGAATTCTGTACCGCCGAGATCACTATAAAATTTAAAAGCCTGAGAATTTTATCTCAGGCTTTTTTATGGTTTGAAAATTTTCAACATTTGAAGAAGCTTTGTATTCTGCTAAATGCGAAACTTTAGACCATTTCTCCTAGTTTTTCTAAATTTCCAGTGACCTCGACGGGACAAATTTCTATAAATTTTATAGGAGATTTGAAGAGATTGGCATACTGGAAGCAGAAGCTGTGATATTTTTGTTATCCCTGTGAATTGTGTTATTTAGATAATTTCGATCTTTAAGTTTAATTTTAAAACTATGTCGGAACCTGCCTTTAAACAAGAAAATAAATGACACTTTTTTGATTTCTGTTTTTTTTTGGACGTAGTTTATATAACCGTATTCATTTAAATCCTTATGCACCCGTGATACGCGGCAGGGAGGGTTATTCTGGCTGTTTTCATAATTTCATGTCCATAGGCTCTGGCAGGCTGATGCTGTTCTTATCTGCTGTGAATTGAAGCAGTGCCGCAGAAATTCCAACAAGGGGCGGTCCCGGCTGGCTGTCCTTTATCAGGTTCAGAGCGGAAAGTGGCGTTTTTTTACGGCATAAGGGGCTGTGTTTACAGGACAGCGGCCAGGGGATCGGGGGGCGATATTAAAAGTGATAAAAAATGTTATACACTCTGTTTTTTTAATTTTAATAATGCTGCAGCATATTGATAAGGGATAAAGATACTCTATAGTCCTGCCAAAGGCAGGGGCAGAAATAATAGGTATTAAGGCAATCGGGTGTTAAGAGCTGCTGTTGGAAATTAACTTGGAGCGGTCGGCATCGTCTATTGTAATTTTTTACAGCATAAGGGTCTGTACTTATAGGACAGCGGTCAGGTGCTCAGGGGGGAGGTGCAGTATTATATACAATGGATGTGCTGATCACTGGTTTTTTAGTTTTGATTTGTTGGTTTTTTTGGAGCTTTTTCCCCGCTATCCGGTGCACCCGAGGGAAAGCGAACTGACGAAGCAATCTTCTGCGCCGAACCCCGGTGCAGAAGGATTTCCACTGATATCGTAGCTGTAGTATCAGCTTGCGTATTTTTTCTTACAGGCAGAACAGAGTAACAGGTAGCGATAGAGTACGTATGAATTATTCAGCTAACATATTCAGAGAATAGCGTTAATAAACATGAATGTCCGTTTGTACAATCCTAAACTGCTTAGATTTTCGCAACGGTATAATTTTGTTCAGGATTCATATAATAGCTGGAATTACAACCGAATGGTGCTCCTCTTTATCTTAAAGGGAAAACTCCTATTTTTGTTAAAAACTGGCGGCTTTTTTAAATTATTAACTATGAGTAAAACTAAAATTGAATATCAGCTTGTATTTTTTTTATATGCTTATCTAACGCAGATGGATCTCTCGCTCGATAGAAGCAGTTCGACATCTTTACATGAGCTGGCGGCTTATTATAAAATACAAATTGCTCCAGGAAGGGCTGCAAATTATCTTCTCAGGAAATTTGATTTAGATGTAAATAGAACTCAAGACGTTTATTATGTTGCTCCAGTTGCCTTATCACTTAAAATTCGATCTTGGTTAGAACTTCATTTTAAAAGAGAATGTATTTTATCTAAAACGGAATTATATTACTGCTGCCAGAAGCTGTTGATCTTAGATCAATATTTGAATAGTAGTAGAGAGGTTCATAAATTAGAAATAGAGAAATTAAGAGTTGAATTGTCAAAATTTACTTTTGGAGTTCTGCAGTCAAAGTTGTTTAAAAAAGATAGAATAAAGGCACAGCGCGTAGAACATTTTCTCCAAAATGAAAACTTAGATGTTATAAGAATTGAAGAATTCAACATGGGTTTGGATCTGTAATTCTAGTTAAATATTTGCTATTAATGATATAGAATTTTAGATTTCTAAAAGTATTTAAGTAGGGTGAAGCAGCAATGTGTGTTTTAGTTTTTACAAAATCAAAACTTATTGATGCTCAATTGCATTAAATAAAATTAACTGCAAGAGGGATGAGTACTTTAATCATCCCTCTATTTTTTGTAATGGTTTAAAAAATGGGCAGTAGTAATCTTGATTTTAAAAAAAATCTTCCATTACGAAAAGCTTTGAAATATTTGTAGAAAAATTCAGCAGAAAAAGCTCGCCCATTTCCAAGAGTTGAGTTAAAAGCTACTCATATATCTTCTGAATTAATGCCAAATAATAGAGTCGTACTTGGGCTGGTATCCTGATTTTTGTAATTCAAACTGGACATGCAAGTTTAATAACAAAAGTTCAATATCTTGAAGATTACTCTACATATAGAATATTTTTAATGGATCCGGCAGGACAAAGTACAAGAGCTACATTTAATAATATTTATCAAATTTTCAGTGTATGGAAACCTTAAAAAAAACATCGTTACTATTTATGTTCTTTATAATTAATTATAGTACTGCGCAATCCGAGAATGCATCAGCTAAAGAAAGAGAAGCGTTTTTAATGGGAATTGTTAATCACTACAGCGGGGATATTTATATTCCGGATCACCCTGTATTGAAAAACAGACTCACATTTTTTCTGAATGAAAAAGAAAAAATGTTGAAGATCTTTAAAGACAGCATCTCAGTATATGCAAGGGATAGTGATTTTAAGTATATTTTTCAAGAGCAGAATTTTGTAGAATTATACAATTTAAGCCGCTATAATCCTTTTGAAAAGTACTATAAAAAAATACAAACAAATACTTTATATTCTGATTCAATAGACGATAAAGAATATAAAATTTATGCCCTGAGTTTACAAAAAAAAAGCATTTAGAGGAAAGAAAACAAAACTGTTATTTCTAGCTGGAGCTTTTTTAAACTTAAAGGGATATTAATTACTAAAGAGAAGGAAATAGTATGCTTAGGCATCTTTTTTTGTTTAATATAAATTGATAAATAGGTATTTATACCTATTGATAAGCCAAAGTAAACAAGTTACTTTGGTGTTTTAAAATTTATAGGGATTACGGAAAACCGTAAAACGATTATTTTTATTACTGATAGATTTGTTTACGTTTAGTACAATTAAAACAATACAAATTTTTAATTGACTTATTCAAAAAATTAGTAAAATGGTTAGTTAAATTTTTTAACCAAACAAATTGCCGGAAAATCTAATAATAAAACTATATAAAATGTCGAACTCTATAGAGGATTTATCAAAACTTTCATTTGATAAAAAAGAATGGATTACTGAACTTAAAAACAAGGTTTGTCAAAATGGTAAACTTGAACTTGAAGATATTCAAACAGCTTTTGATAAAATACTTTCAGAAACTGAATTAGAAGATATTGAAATATTGAGTTCCGGTTCTATTATCGATGTAGTTGAAAAGACGATTTTAAGTATTTATGAAAATCAAAATATAGGCGGATTGTATGATAATAAAAAAATTGATTTTAGTCCATTATTTACTCTAATTTACGGGAAAAATGGTAGTGGGAAGTCAACATATTACAAAGCCTTAAAAGATGCTTTTCACAGTAATCAGAACATCAAAGGAAATATATACAATAGTAGTAGTGCTGAGTCAAAAGCGAATTTTGATTTTACTAAAAAAAGTGAGCATTTAAAACTTCAAAAAAAAGGCACAAATATCAATTCAGGTGATATTGAAACTGTGGCTTGGATAGCTGGCACACAACATAATTCAAAGATTAAATTTTGTGATAGTGAAATTTTAAAAAGTTCTTTGTCTAAAAAAGAAGCTGCATGGAGTGTTGATAGATATAAGTTAGGATATTTTGATATTTTAAGAGATGGAGTAATGAAAGTTGAGGAAAAAACAACAGAAAAAATTAACAGTCTCTCAACTTCATATACTTCTAATTTAAACACTGTCACAAATGGTTTGGTTTCCAATGAGCCAAATTCGATTAAAACATATTTTACGATAAATCAAAGCAACTTTGAATTACTGAATACAAAACTAGGTGAACTTATTTCTCTTGAATTAGAGGCGAATCATGCAGAAAAAAAAGAAACTGCACAAATAAAGTCAACAACTTCAATTATTGATTTTACAACAAAAATTGAGCTACTAAAATCAAAAACCATTAGTTTGGATAAAATTATTTTATTTTGTCAAACAAAAAGCAAATTGCTAAGCGAAATAGAAAGTATAAAAGCAAAAATTGTTCGTTTAAAACTATTGAAAGGGAGTTTGGATTTTTCAAAATTTGAACAATATCAATTAGTATTTAATCCCAATGAAAATAACGACAAGTTTATTGAATTAATAAAAAAAATTACTGAAACAGCACTTGCTTTTAATTATATAAATTATCCAAATGATGTTGACAAATGTTTTTATTGTAATCAACTCTTACCCGAAGAAAATTTAAAACTCATTCAAGAAATTCATTCTATTGTTGGGAATGAAGTTAATACTGAAATCGAAACATTATCAAAAGAAATTGAGTTATTCAAAACTAAAATTGATAGAATTAGTTTTGAATTCTTTGACTTTGATTACAAAGGTATTGGTGATATTTATTCAATTTTACCGAAGACAATTGTCAATATCAAAGATGTTCACGAAAATGTTTTGAAAAATTCTGATTTATCTACTTTGAAAAATGAAGTAGATGATTTAAATATCACAACTGACTTTACTGTAAATATAGAACTTGCCGAACTTCTATCAATTATTGCATTATCTGATAAAAATAACCATAAAACAGAACTGTCAGTAACTAACAAAGAATTAGAAGATATTGAGCAAACAAAAGCAAATGCGTTAAAAGAATTGAATGAACTCTTAGACACAGAGTTTTGTTTTAACCAAAAAGAATTACTCAAAAATACTTTAGACGATTTAGTAAATCATTCAAAGTATAAAACACAAAGTGGATTCTTTTCAACTTATAAAACCAAAATATCTCGAGAAAAAGGAAATGTTGAAAGACGTTTAATACAAGCAGATTATTTAGTTACTTTTAATCAAAACTTAGATTTCTTTGAACTTCCGAAACGAGACAAAATCGATAGGACATTTTCAAATCCTGATGGTAAAAGTAAAGTAGATGTTAGTATCAAAAGTGGTGGAAATAGTTTTGCAATTAACTCAATTTTAAGTGAGGGAGAAGCAAAAGTTTACTCATTGTGTGATTGGCTAACTGAATTAAAATATGATGATAATAGCATTCTGGTATTTGACGATCCAATAACTAGTCTAGACCAAGTTAACATATATAAAGTTGTTGAAAAAATAATTGAATTAAGCAAAACATATCAAGTTATAGTTTTCACTCATAATTTTGAATTTTATCATAGATTGGTTCAACAATCTTTAGGAGGTTCTCCAATTGATAGAGGAAAATGTGAGATATGTGACAATGAAATCATTGCAAATCAATGTATGGGGTTTAATTCTGCAACAAGTAACACACATAAATGTTCTAGCTATTATACAATAAATAGTATTATTCAGCCTGGTCAAGTAGTTGAAGAAGTTTTGTTTCTTACTCTAAATTGGGAAAAAAGATTTGAAATTATTAGAAAAAATCTTTTAGCTGGTGACATATCCGAAGTTGATAAACATTTAAGAACATCGATAAATAATTTTTTTGAAAGATTTGTCTTGAATGATATTAAAAGGCAAGTCTATAAAAATAACGATTTGATAAAGGAATGGAGGGATATGAGGGATATTGATGAAGCTGATTATGATATTTTGATGGATGTTCACAATAAAATTTCAGGAGAAGGAACTGTTCACGAACCATCACCAGAGGTAAGAACAACTTTAGATACTCAAGAATATATTATAGAATTTAATAAAGTGGTAAAGGCTATCAATAATATAAGAAGTTATGGCAATGCTACTCCACCAAAAGCAATAGAAGAAATTCCTATTTGATAACATCATAAAGCGAAAGAAGCCTTCGCGAATCTACTTCTATATGAAGGTTTATTTTTCTTATATACAAGTTGTTAGCAATTTTTATGAAAACTCTAAATTATAATAAAAATCAATTAGAAAAATATGAATATTGATACCGATTTTAAAATGGACGACTTAACACTAGTTAAATATCTCAAAAGTGTTGACAGTCCATTTCTTCCAAAAATTCAAGAAGTATTTGAATTAGTCAAAGATGTATTGAATACTCGAATACAATACGTTTTTCCTAATTATACATTGCACAACACGGGTCACTCATTCCGAATAATGGAATATATGAGTAAAATAGTAAATGATGTTTCGAAATTAAATGAACTTGAAATCACATTACTTATTTATTCTGCATTGCTACACGATATTGGAATGGCAGTAAGTGAAGACGATGTAAACTTGATTAAAACTGACTCATTTCCTTTTTGTGAAGTGAAATTTTCAGCTATGAAAAAAATAATGAATGGCGATGAAGATTTAGCATTACAAGAATACGTTAGAAGAATTCACGCATCACTTTCAGGAAAATATATTGTTGAAAATCTTAAAGATAAATTAGTTATACCAAAATTAATAAATCTAGATTTCGCAAAAGAATTAGCTTTAATCTGTCAAGCTCATACAGAAGATTATGACTGGATAAAAATAAATCTTCGAACAAACGAAGTTCGAGGTGATTATTCATTTAACCCACAGTTCATAGCAGCTGTTTTGCGTCTTGCAGATGTTTTAGATATTGATGGAAATAGAACTCCATATAATCTCTATAAAATAATTTCACCCAAAGGAATAAGCGATGAAGAATGGAAACAGCACTTTGTAATTTCTAATAACGATAAAATTATCATAAACGAAAAAACACAACAAAAGAAAATAGTTTTTCATGGCAAAGCTACAAACGCAAGTATACATAGAAAAATTTTAGTATATATTAGCTGGGTAAAAAATGAATTGACTAATGCTACCGCATTAGTTAATTCTATGCCCAATCAATATAGTTTAGTTTATGATACAAATCCAGAAGTTAATATACAAACTGAAGGATACTCTTTTTCAGATTATAAAATGACTTTAGAATTCAGAGCTATTAGTTCATTGTTGATGGGTGAAAAAATATATGGAAGTAAATCTTTAGGGCTCCGAGAATTAATTCAGAATTCAATTGATTCTTGTAGAATAAGACAAGAAACCGAGGAGTTAATTCATGAATTTGGACAAGATAGTTACCAACCAAAAATTAAAGTTATATTAGATAAAGAAAAAAACCAAGCAATTATAAAAGATAATGGCTCAGGAATGTCAATGGACATAATAAAAAAACATTTCTTAAATATTGGTGTTTCATATTATAACTCAACTGACTTTTTACTAAAAGACTTTGAATATAAGCCAATTGGTAATTTTGGAATTGGATTCTTGTCTTGCTTTATGCTGTCTGACGACGTTAAAGTGATTACACGACACTACAAAGGCAAAGACAGGTATTTAATTGAACTTGAAAAAGGTAATGAATGGACATCGCTAACGGAATCAGAAGATGTGTCTTTTGATGGCACAGAAGTTATTCTCGATTACAAAAACTTTATGGAAGTTTTTGAAAATAAACCACAGAACGTGAAGACTTTTTTAAATAAATATTTTCTAACAGATGGTGTTGATTTCGAATTGATTGACAAATCAATTAAAGAAATTTCGAAAATTATCAACCCTGTGATACTTTCAACTCCTCTTGAAAAAGGCCTCATTAAAATTGAACTTAATAATTATATAAAAGATATCGACGGATACGCTTTAATAAAACCAAAAAGCGAGTTTATAAAAAAGTTTGAAGATATAAATTTCCCAGGAACATTATATAAATATGATGATGAAGTTGGTCTTCAAGAGGTTAATGATTTTTCGACTTTAAGTATAGACGATTATATTGTTGGTAAAGAAATTAACTATTTATCTATTCCACTTGTAGAGGATCATAACGAAGACGATTTTCGAAGTGGAATGAAATTTACAAATGATGATATTGATGAAGTAATCAATAAAATGGATAGGGAACTTAATTGGATTTCCGTGATAGTTCCAAATGATTATCAAAATTATCTTTCTGATGAAGTAATTAAATCGGAAAGCCCCATTTTTGAAAAACTTGGTTCAAAACAACTTGAAGACATTGGACACTCGGAATTCTGTTCTACAAAAGCTTTTGTAAAAAAAATCACCTTATTCGAGGGTCAAAAAAACAACTTGTATCTACCTTTCGATATCAAGGATAATGATAGTTTTACGTACCTATGGCGAACACCTGATAAAAGAAAAGAGTTATTTATGAGAAGTGTCTTAATTAAAGATTTTCGCTTTAATATCCCTATTTCGGCCTCAGTTTTTGAGATTAATACAATAGTTTTAAATATTAATTCACGTAAATTTATTCCTGACATTTCTAGAAACAATTTAGATACAAAAGCAAAAGACCTTATAAATTATATGGTTGGAAAAGCAATTCATTTAGGAGCTATGAATCTAATGAAGTTAGAAAACGATGAAAAAATGACTTTACAAAGTTTCATAAATAATTTTTATGAAGAAAAAACAGAATTTGAAATATAAAACTGCTGGTAACAACTAAGGGATTCCTCCCGGGTATAGCACGAACAAATTGGTTTTGTATGTTTATACAACACACAGTATTGTTGCCATTACCAAATTTTCGGAATGCTGGAATTGTTTGATAAAAATTTTGTTCCATCCTAAAATTGAAAATCATTACAAAGAAGTAAATTTAGAAATTTTAAAAAATCATTTAAGGTCATTTTATTGACGCAGGATTAAAGGATTTTTCTTTTGAAAAGAAATTATTATGAGATTAGCGGCAATATACATATTTGACCATTTTTTATTTGAGGAATCCAAAACAATTAATTTTGGTTCTAAATACAATTATGAAATACTTTCCGATGGAACCTTTTGTTCTATTAAGCGTGAGGAAAATCTTTTATTTATTCCAAACTTTTACGCAGAAAATACAATTGCAAATGTTTCCGCAATTGTTGGTACAAATGGAGTTGGCAAAACCTCAATTTTAAAGGAAATTACAAATTTATTTGCATCTAGATATGGCTCCAAATCTGTAGTTATTTTTGAAAATAATGATGAAATGATAGTGCATAGCACAGGTTATGACAAAAAAATTATAACTCAAATAAAATATAGGCAACAAACAATAGATTTACAAACTATCTATTATTCTCCATTTTTAGATTTCAAAGAGCAGTTTTCAGGTATTGACTTAAGTTTTGATAAACTTTTATTTTCTGATTTAGAAAATATACAAGGAGTTAGGGAAGGAAATGAAAGAGTGATTCCGTTGGAAAGGTTAAAACAGAAAAACTCCAAAAGAATTCGAAATTTAAAAAACTCTGAATATGCTGAAACAATCTCAAAAATATTCGATTTTCCTGATGATGATTTACATCGAGTAACATTTACTCGATATATGATAAAAGCAGATGAAAAAGAAGTTGATTTTCATAATACACCAATGGATTTTAGATTCTTTCTAAATGAATTATTTCTTAAAATAAGAAAAGAAAGCAGTGATTTTAATAGAAGTGTTAATAACGAACGTGAAAGGTTTGAACTTCAAAAAAATCTATACAAGAATTACTTATTAATGGATGTTTTTTGCCTTTTAGTTTCATTAATGGAATTTAAAAACACTTATTTAAGTGAAGGACATTTTAAATCAATATCATATGACGACCAGAAAAAATTAATAAAGAAATACACTGCTTTTGAATTATTAGAATTTTGGTTAAACAACTATGAATATTCAAAAGGAAAAACCCAACCACTTCCAAATAGTGAGGTGATAAATTTGCTATACTTTGTTTACGAATATTTAGACACAATAAAATGTGATAAATATGGTCATTCACAACTATTCGATTGGAGCGGGAAAAACTTATACTTTGGTTCTGAAAATTTAGATAAATTATTTTTACTTGACAAAGCACTCATTAACAAATTACCAACTTATTATTCAAAAACTGGAACAAAGGATGAAGTTTATTATGAATTATTATCTGACCTTTCCCATTTTGTCAATCTTGAGCCTTCTTCAAGAAATTTGAGTTCCGGAGAAACTGCGATGCTTAATTTGTTTAGTAGAATTTTTGATTATTTTGATAATAGACTTTTACATATTCAAATAGAAAAAAAGCACGCAAATTATCTTTTATTGTTAGATGAAGCAGATTTGGGTTTTCATCCACAATGGAAGAAAAATTTTATTACTATACTATTAACTTTTATCAAAGATTTCTTTACGAAAATTGGTTCTCAAGTACAAATAGTTTTTACAACACATGATCCGTTGACACTATCAGATCTTCCGAATTATAACATTATTTATTTAGATAAAGATATATATGGAAAGTCTAAAATTATGAAATATGATGATATAAAAAGACCAAAAAAATCATTTGCTGCTAATATTACTGAACTCCTTGCTGACTCTTTCTTTGTGACAGAAGGATTAATTGGGAAATTTGCTTCGGATAAAATTGACGAAACAATTAACTGGTTAAATTTAAAAGATCAATCAAATGCAGAATATCATAAAAAATTAATTCAAAATATTGATGAGCCGATTATACAAAGGAAATTAGCAGAAATGTATTCAGAAAAAATGAAGGAAAATTTATCGAAAGAATTGCTTCAACAAGAAATAGATATTTTAAATGAGCGATTAAATAAGTTAAAATAATATGATTTATTTTAATATTAATACTCGACAAGATGTTATTGACGAACATTATCGTTTACTTAAGACTTTTATAGATTCTAGAATTGCAACCAGCACTCTAAATAGAGAGCTAATAGAGTATATCGAAACTAATCTGGAAAGGATAATAAAAGGAAAGCCTGATGACCTTCAAGCAATCAACACAAGCTTTAAATCATTAAGAGCATATCGCCCGACAAAAATTATTAAAAATAAAATTTCTAAAATCTTTGATTACACTAATTTCTCAGCAAAAAAAAACAATGGATATGATGGTTATGATTTAGCACAAAAATTAAATATTCGAACTTGTTTGTATTGTAATCGAAATTATACTCTTACTGTTTCAAGAGGAAAAAGAAGAGATGATAAAATTACTAGACCGGAATTTGACCATTTCTTTGATAAAAGTGAAAACCCATTACTTTCGTTATCTATCCAAAATTTAATTCCTAGCTGTAAAACTTGTAATAGTTCATTAAAAGCTTCAAAAAAATTCAATCTAATTTCATATTTGCATCCTTATAAAGATGAGGTTATTAACTTTTACAATTATGCTTTTATTCCACACGATGTAAAGTCTATTATTGGGGGGACTTCAAATCTTTCAGTAAGATTAAATATTGCTAGTGGAGTTATTGATCTTGATAAAAAAATAAAAAAATCAAATGAAATTTTCAAATTAGAGGACATAATGAGTGCTCATTCAGATGAATTAAAAGACCTGTTTGACATAAGATATAAATTTTCTGAACGATATTTTGAAGAATTGTTCAATAAATATAAGGTATTAGGATTAAATTATAATGATGTTTATAAGGTGGTTTTTGGAGTAGAATACAATGAACTGGATTTCGTGAACAGACCTTTTAGTAAATTAAAAAAAGATATTTTAAAAGAATTAGGCATAATAAAATAAACATCTATATAAATCTTAAACAATTTCATTAGATTACAAAGTTACTATACATAAGTTCTGTAAGCATACAGGGTTAAATATTGAACAATTTGAAAAAATATGTACTAATTTTAGATATAAATATTATATATACAACATCTCACATTTTTGGCCTGCCAAGTTTTAATTCTTTTAGAAGTGCATATGCTATAGGTGCCTCCCGTTGTTTCTTTTTGTCTAAATGTAATTCATTTTTAAACCCTAGACCAATCGAATATAGTTCATCAAAAAATTTATTCATATCGGGAGACATAATTACTGGGGCGAAGTGACTGCAATATCTAAAAAAGATTTGTGGCTGCATAATAAATAGCGCACCAAGATCCAGTTCATCGTAGCAAAATAATCTTCCATGCAATTTTTCACGTGCGGTAAGATAGGTTACGAATTCCTGAAGATGATTTTGTTTTCGACTCAGCGTAATTAAAAATGTTTCCAGATCATCAACGGCAACTGCCCAAGGATAATCATTATCATCATCGACCTCAAGCAAGTGTGCCAAATTACATTCTATCTGTCCAAACCTTTCCTGGGTTACAACAATTGAAAACACTTCGTGAATCTTTGCAGGATATATTTTATCTATAATTTCGCCACGATGATTTTTTATAGCGAAAGGTTGTCCAGCCAGTAATATTTCCTCTATCTCTCTAGCTTGGAGATAGCCTTTACCAATGCACCGTTTAAAATCATCTTTAATTCTGTCGAAGGCCTTTAATGGGTCTCTAAACGGAATACGGTATTTATTGGCTTTACATTCTATGATAAACGCATATTTATTAATTACGACAAGAAGATCTTTCTCCTGTTTAGTTACGTAATAATTAGTATACACTTTGGCTTTTTTTCCGAAAAAGGTTTTGAAAAGATCTGCTGTTTTGACTTCGAGGTAATTTTCCCTTTGATCGAGTGCCCTTCTCCCGTTGCTGTCTATAGTCGAACAAAAGTCAAATAGAAAATCATAAGTAGCATTTATCAGCTGTTTAGAAAAGATCATTAGCAGATGATCCCCATCCATTAGCAATATTGGGTGTAAAAGATAAGGACAGCTGTCGCTATAGTACAGATAATTATCATTTTCTTCCCGTACTAGCGTGAAAATGGCGAGCAGGGTTTTTATTTTATCTTCAGGTAAAAGCGACTTTACTCTTAATATAGGAATTCCAAGGTTAAATATGCCGTTATCCGTAAGTTCAAGTAATTCAGAAGCTTCTTGCCTTGTTAGATTTTCCGGGTAGTCGCGGGCCTTAAAGATTAGATCCCTTTGCTCAGGGGTATGATCATAATATTTTCCGTAGCGCTCAGTTTCCAAATTACATAGCCCAATGTAAAAGTTAATAAAATCGTCAATTGTTAATCCATATTCTTCCACAATCAGGGATTCAAAATGGATAAATGTTTTACGAATTTTTTCAATATCCTGTTCTGTATATGTTAATGGAGCATTAAGATAAAAATTGAGGAAGGTGCTATTGCTTATAAATAATTTTTCTGCATTGGCACTGTTGAAGCCGCTATTTTTAAACTCTTCAGAAGTAATGGAGTAATGTTCTTCAATGTCGTTCAGCAGGTTAACTATCTTCTCATAATCCTCACCGTAAGCCTCAAAACGTTCGTTTCCCCCAGATCCAGTGCTGTGGTACAAGGAAATTAAATATGTTAACTGCCGAATGTGAGATTTTAATTCAACTTTTAAAACACTATTGTTACGATAGTGCATGTTTGCATAAAAGCTCCAATGTGCAATAAATGTTTTATGTTCATATTTTCTAATTAAATTTTTCAGATTAGTAGAAAGTGTGGTTACGTTATTTTGCATGAAGGCTTACCAGAAGTTTTAGGATGTTAAAATTTAATTATTCTATTGGAGAAAATTACACATTAAATATGAAATATTTAAATAATGGAGTTGGTATTTGACTAGGGGATTGCTGTCTCTGACAACCTAACATTAATATTGATTTTCGTGGGTGATTAGGGGTTCGAGCGTTATTTTTTTGGCATAATAGCTACATATGATCTTTTTAAACCCACTCTAACGAGTCCATTATTCTTTTAATATCTTATTTAATTTCGTCACAAAGTTCGGGAATCACCTGCGGGCGCCAGCAAAAAATTCCCCCATAAATGCAGCAAAAAAAATCCTGCTTTATTGCGTTGCTTTTTGCGCTTGCTAGGGGATTCCCAGTAGATGTTCCATAATTAATTTAAAATATAGAAATTATGGAAACTTTAAATCAAAACTGGCAGACTGTATCTAAAATTGAACTGATCTACAAAACAAAAGTAAAAAACTTTGAAAGACCACAAATCAAATCTTCAATGTAAAGATGATGGAAAGTTTACAGCCCCTGCTGGATTTCTTTTCCGCAATTGAAAAGGACTTTCGGATCAGCAGCACGCACATTGCCATTTATGCGGCGCTGCTGCGGTACCGTTCCCTTAAGGGTTTTATCAATCCTATTGAGGTTTTTAGAGTGGAGCTGGTTCCTGCAGCTAAAATTTCTTCTAAATCAACCTATCATAAATGCCTGCAGGAACTGCATGAGTACGGCTATCTGCGGTATGAACCTTCCTTTAAGAAAACCAGGGGCAGCAGAATATATTTTTTTGATTTTGAAATTAGTAAAACACACCTCTTATGAAACCATTTACTTTTGAAGATCTCCCCAATATCCTGGGAACACTATCCCTGCGAGTGGAAAATATAGAACGTCTCTTAAAAGAGATCCAAAACCGCTCCCCTGAGGATGAGGATGCGGGTCTGATGACCATCATTGAAGCCTCAAAACTGATCCGGCTTTCGGTTGCCACAATATACTCGAAAGTCTGCCGCAATGAGATTCCGGTAAGCAAGCAGGGCAAACAGCTGTATTTTTTAAGATCGGAGCTTTTGGACTGGATTAAGGCCGGGCGGATCAAAACGATTTCAGAACTGCAGACGGAAGTAGATCAGAAATGCAAAAACAGGGATTGAATTTGTCCCTGTTTTTTGATTTTATACTAGGCAGGTTCTTTTTAGCGCAGTACTTCTGCAGTAGTACAATTCTGTATGGTATGTTAATGTTAGAATTTGGAACAATTTGATTTCATTTCGTGTCTGGTTTTGTAACTAATTTTGCTTTTTTAAATAACAGCATTATGACAGCACAGGAAGAAAAAAAAACGGATGCTTTTATACTGGCATCCACCAGGTTGAAAAGCACCTCAAAGGAATATCTGGCAGTAAAGACACTGCTGGAGCATGGAAATCTTTTGTACTGTTTTTTGGGGAAATGGGAAACACTTGATCTCACTAAGATATTCATTCAGATGCAGTTCACTTACCAATATGTGACCGGGGGGATTCAATTGCGTGAGAACAGTAAAGAAGAATACTATGCTAAATATATAAAGCCTAAACCCGCTTTGCCGGCCGACTATTATCCAAATACTGTATTGGCAGTGGGAAAGATGGAAAAATATGATGAAAGCCAGCCGGGATGGGTAGATAAAAGGACTAAAAAATAGGTGCTCAGCACACTTTCGTACAGACAATACTGTAACGCTTTGGATCAGAAAAGATTCTGATACGTCTTTTAACAACGAAGACGGCCTATAAGTTTCCCATTTTTCTTTGCTTGAAATTTTAACTAATTTATTTAATGGGAATTCTAATTTGTATGAAAAAAATCGTACTTTAGATAAATCTCTGAACGTTTAACGGTTAATTAATCAGATAAACAGCATCCTTTGCTGTTTAATAGTGTTGCAGCATTTTGCTTTTCTGCTGTTAACTGAATAGTGTGCTTTAATGTAATGTCAAAAAGAATCCTTGAAGTTGTCCTTAGTAAAAGGACGGCTGAGACGTAACTTGACAGCGGTGTAAGGAATTTTAGATTTTTTATTAAATAATTTTTAGTACTGTCATTAATTTTAAACTAGGGTCTTATGAAAAAACTTTACTTGTCGTTTGTGCTGCTTTTTCCTATTCAGTCTGTTCTTTTCTCTCATTCTGTTCAAGCTTGTGGACCTATCGTCACACAGAGCGGTAACGTTAAAAACAATGTCAGTTTATCTCCCGTATTCTCTGATGGGATAGAATACGAAAGACACCGTGTCTGGCTTAATTTGACCAATTCGCAGGGTTTATTCAAACAGATCTTAATTGCTTATGTGACAGGGGCTACCAATGGCTACGATCACAATTATGATGCTCCGACCATGGACGCCAATAAGTATGCTGATTTTTTCAGCATTATCGAATCCAATAAGCTGGTGATTCAGGGGCGTGCCGTGCCGTTTGATGTCTCCGATACCATTCCTGTGGGATACAGGTCGGAAATTACTGGAAAGCTGACCATTTCCATTGATCATACCGATGGCGATTTAGATGTGCTGAATATTTACTTAGAAGACAAAGAAACCGGTACTATGCATAATTTAAAATCGGGCAGTTATACTTTTTCAACTCTCTCCGGCACGTTTACTGATCGTTTTGTAATCCGCTATATAGCAGATAAAAAATTAGGAATAAATGAAATGGAAAAGCAGCTGCAGCATCTCAGCGTGGCTTCAAAAAATCAGGTCATCAGTGTAAAATCATTTCCTGCAGCTTTAAAGAAAGTTTCTGTTTTTGATATTACCGGAAAATTACTCTACAGCAGTCCGCATCTTGGATCTTCCGAACTTGAAATAGCAAACATTCTTACCGGTCCGCAGATTCTACTGGTCAAAACTACCTTAGAGAATGAAAATATAGTAACCAGGAAGGTGATTTTTTAAGTTTGAAGCATAGAAAAGCCCTAAAAAAAGAAAGGCTTAAAAATGGGCCGCCAAGATGCTGTGCCGACTACCATGAAAGGGTATGTCTTAGATAGCAGGGATGGATAAATTCCAAAACCAAATAAACGGTGCAATCAAGGTCAAATATCTGCAAATTGAAAGATAGTACACCTTTGCAGATTTCAAATATAACTGCAGCGGCACTATTGGAGCAATAGGAAAAGCAGAAGAGAACTGTTTCGGTTTTTCAAAACATCATTGTTCATTATTTGCACCGTGCCGCATCACATATACTTGTTTTAAAATAAAAAGCCCGCATTGTCAATGCGGGCTTTATATTTTAAAGACAATCTTATTTTTATTCCTGCTGCCGGAATGAAAGCGATGGGATATGAATTCAGTAATTACAATAAACTGATTGGTATGATCTGAGTACGTAAACCTGTAATTAATCTGATTGCCTGGGCTGTACACCCCGAATGCTATTTTTTTATAAATCTAAAGATGCGATTGAAATTTTTGAACCGCTCACGGCTGCCAAACGGACCTCTTGAGCTTCGTTTAAAAGTACCAGGCCTTTATCTTGAAGGGATACTAAATTTTCAATAATAACCATCTCCTGTATTTTTTCATACGAGTCCCTGTCTGATAATACAATAGAGAAACTGAGTGTCGGATTTATGATTTTGACAAGCTCCTGTACGGTCAATATACTGGTATGATAATCGTTTAGCGTTTTTAAGATCTCTGTATATAGCTTGGTCTGCATATTAAATTATTTCTGCTGGTGCCAAAGATATAAAAATGAACTTTATAATATTCTCATTAGAGCACTTCATAGATGTGAAACATGAACAAAAACTTGGTTCCCGCCATTATTTGGTGCAATAAATCCAAATCCTTATTTCTTCATTAAAGATTTTACAGTAATTTATTGCATCTTAAAATTTTAATTTTTTCAAATTTGGTATTTTAAAAAGTGGCCGTTTTTTTGAAGTGCTTTTGTCAGGGCAGTCCTTTATTATTTCAAAGTTATTCTCTGGCTTGCTTCCCGTTTTTTCTCATCAATGATTTTAGTGTAAATCTGTGTCGTTTTGATGCTTTTGTGACCCAGCATTTTGGAGACTGTAAAAATATCCGTGCCTGAAGCAATCTGAAGAGTAGCATATGTATGCCTGAAACAATGAAAAGTGATGTGTTTGACAATACCTGCCCTGGCAATCCATACTGGCAGTGCCCTGTCTACATCCCACTTTTTTAAATCGAAAAAAACTTTCCCGGTTTTTACCGGCTGCGCCTTTTCTGCAAGTATTTCATAAGCTTCATTTGATATTGGAATGGTCTGAAGGCCTTCTGTCTTCTTTTGCTTGAATCGTATGTAATAACCGTCGTCTTCTATAAACATAATCTCTTCCCAGGTGAGTTTAGCAATATCGGAATACCGAAGGCCTGTCAATACCGAAAATTTTGAAATCTGGTGTACTATTCTTTTTGGACATGGAGTGCTGAATAATTTCTTGGCTTCTTTTAAAGTTAAAAAATTGCGCTGGGATTCCTGCTCTTTTATAGAATCAATCCCTGCATTAATATCAGTTCTTAGTTTTTGTTCTTTGTAGGCATTTTTGAGAGTGGTTTTTAGTTTATTATGATAAGAAAGGGCAGTGTTTCTTGCGATGGTGCTGCTGTTATTTTTTCGGTTTTTCGCTTTTAATAAGTATTCTTTATAATCTTCTATAAGGGTCACTGTCACTTCTTTAAAGGTTAAGTCATTTCCCTTTAAAAAAGCTTCAAAATGTACAATGGCCGTATCCCATATCAGACGGTTTTTTCCAACTTTTTTATCTCTTATCTTTTTGAAATACTCCAAAAATGAGCCTCTGCTGATTCTTTGAATTTCCAATTGCTCTTTCTCAAACTCATTATATACGTCGTCCTTGCGTAGTTCATTCTGCCTGCGGATCTGAATGAGCTGGGCAGTTTGAAGGCTCTCTGTGTTTGCAATCTTCTCAAGCTGATCTTTAGGTTTATCGAACAGATACAGTTTAAGAAATTCACGTCTGGTCAGCTCATTAGTCTCTGCATTTTGGATCGGCGGATAAAAATCCAGATAAAGTGATAATTTCCCATTTGCGATCTTCTTTTTTCTCAATGTTACATTAGTCTTTTTCATAATCTCCTGCATTAAATATAATATCGATATCTCTTTTAGCCACGTAATTAAATTTTCCGATGGAATATTTAGCCAGTCCGTGTCTCTGGATCAGCGTATAAAGTGCGCCTGCTGAAATTTTAAACTTCTGCTGTATCTGCATTATGTTGTAACAATTCTCTATTCCCGGAAATTCCTGAACAGGCCGCAGCAGTGCCTGGTCTAAAGGAGTTGAAAAGAAGCTGTCCAGGTCACATCTTCGGATAATAGTTCTTCTTCCGAACTTTGCGATATCAAGTTCACCCCGCGCAATGAGCCTGTATATGGTCCTTTTGCTGATGCCGAGCAAATTACTGGCCAAATTAACATCGATATAATCTTTGGCTTTAATTGCTTCTAAATTGACATTTTTTACCTGTTTTGTCTCGTTTTCGCTTTTGTCAATTTTTGCCTGCCGAACCCTTGCTTTATAGGCCCTGGAACTGCATTTAAGCGAACAGTAAAGTGTTTTTGTTGTGCGTGCTGTAAACTCATTTTTACAGAATTCGCAGATTCTGGTAATCTCGATTTTTGAACTCATAGAAATTGGACTTTAAGTGTCCCACTGTGTCTATGTGTGTCTCTACGTGCCATCATTTGTCCAAAAAAAATTTTTTTTTGTACCTCGCAAAAACGAGGTACAAATGAGGTACAAATGAGGTACAAATTTAATCAAAACATCAACTAATATCCAAAAGAAAACGAATATAAAAATCGAGTTAAAACATTGTTTATCAATATCTTAACTCGATTACCTGTTTTTATTTTGTGATATTTTGTCCCTTTACTTGCCGATGCAAAAATTAGCGAAGATATTTCCTAATAATTCGTCATTAGAGACCTGACCTGTGATAAGTCCGAATTGATATAAGGCTTCTTTAATATCAAGTGCAATTAAGTCACTTGAAAGATTAGTTTCAAGACCAAATTTTACTTTTTGTATTTCATCTAAAGCTTTCAATAAAGAGTCATAATGTCTTGTATTGGTAACAATTGTTTCATTATTTCGTAATGCTCCAGTATTTACAAATGATAATAATTCGTTCTTTAATTCTTCAACTCCAATTTTTTGTTTTGCCGAAATTAATAGAAGTTTCGCATTTAAATTTGCAAGCTTTTGTGTAATATTTAAAACTTCTTCTTCAGATAAAATATCCTTTTTATTGACCACAATAATCAAAGGTTTTAAAGGATATTTGTTTTTAATTTGTTCAATTTCCGAAACCAATTCAGAACTCGATGCTTTAAATTTTAAACCATCAAACAAATAAATAACAACTTGTGCCTGATCTATTTTTTCGAAAGTTTTCTTGATTCCAATACTTTCTACAACATCTTTCGTTTCGCGTATTCCGGCTGTATCAATAAATCTAAAACCAATACCGCCAATAACAAGCTCGTCTTCAATTGTATCGCGGGTTGTCCCGGCAATGTCAGAAACAATCGCTCGCTCTTCATTTAATAAAGTATTTAATAAAGTCGATTTACCAACATTCGGCTCACCAACAATAGCAACCGGAATTCCGTTTTTAATAACATTTCCAACTGCAAATGAATCAATTAAGCGTTTTAAGACAAATTCAATTCTGTTTAATAATTCATGAAACTGAGTTCTGTCGGCAAATTCCACATCTTCCTCTGCAAAGTCCAATTCAAGTTCAATCAAAGAAGCAAAATTTAAAAGCTCTTCTCGCAATTTGGCAATTTCATTGCTGAAACCGCCTCGCATTTGCTGCATGGCAATTTGGTGTGAAGCTTCATTATCAGATGAAATTAAATCTGCAACAGCTTCTGCCTGAGATAAATCTAACTTCCCATTTAAGAAAGCTCTTAAAGTAAATTCACCAGCATCGGCCATTCTGCAGCCTTTTCTCAATAATAATTGAATAATCTGCTGCTGAATATATGTAGATCCGTGACATGAAATTTCTATTGTATCTTCTCCAGTATACGAATTAGGGCCTTTAAAAACAGAAACCAAAACTTCATCAAGTGTTTTTCCGTTGTCAACAATATGACCCAAATGCAAAGTATGCGTTTTTTGCTTCGTTAAGTCTTTGTTTTTGATAGATTTAAAAACAGAATTTCCTATTGAAACAGCTTCAGCGCCCGAAATACGAATAACAGCAATAGCTCCGGCTCCGGATGGAGTAGCTAATGCAACTATAGAATCTTGATTTATCATGCTGCAAAGGTATGAAAAAAGCAGAAAATTGTAAAGTCTAATAACCGGCAGTTTGATAAGATTCTCTACACAAAATAGTGTTTTATTAAGAAAAAATTAAGTGTTAAATTCCTGATAATTATCAGTTCAATTTGTTTTTAGAATGATTAAATTTGAGTAACAAACCTAAAATCTCAACAAAATGAAAAAGATATTATTCCCCACAGATTTCTCTGAAGCAGCAACAAATGCGTTTGTGCATGCTTTAGAATTTGCGAAAATTGTCAAAGCCGAACTTGTTTTATTACACACATTTGAGATTCCGGTTTATGACAGCCAGTTTTTTCCAGAAAATTATGCGTCGATATACAGTTCTATAGAATTGGCAAAATTTGAAATGTTTAAAGACGAAATTCCAAAACTGCGCGCTATTGCAGCAGAACGTAAATTGGATGATATTGTAATAAAGCACCGTTTAATGGACGGCGACTTAATTTATAACCTAAGAAATGCAGTAGAAGAAGATCAGATTGACTTTGTTATTATGGGTACAACTGGTGTTTCAGACTGGACAAAGTTCTTTACAGGATCTAATACAAATTCAGTTATTTCAGAAGTTAAAGTTCCCG
>PJTO01000381.1_pt1 | contig 22399 bp, 14 predicted proteins | sample 1512101 | NCBI WGS metagenome assembly PJTO01 (sample SAMN08177690, study PRJNA422409) | Soil metagenome, whole genome shotgun sequencing project.
CCGCGACGACGAGCGCGAGCGCACCGGCCGCGGCGGTCGTCCGACCGGCCCGACGACGCCGCGCGCGCGTGCGCACGAGCTCGACGGGGACCTCGTAGGCGCGGGCCGCGGCAGAGTGCTCGGCGGCCGACAGCGCGTCGGACAGGGGGTTGCGGGGCTGGTCGTGGTGCTCGGTCATGACCGGGTCCTCCCGGGGGTGAGCGGCACCGACTCGTCGTCCGGGAGCGGACCGAGCAGCGCCTCGAGCTTGTGACCTGCGGTGGACAGGTACCTCTTGACGGTGCCGTCGGCCAGGCCCATGCGGGCCGCGACCTCCGGCACGGTGAGGTCCTCGCACCAGCGCAGGACGGCGGCGGCGCGCTCCTGCGGCGCGAGCGTCGCCAGGGCGGCGCGCACGTCGAGCACGGCTCCCACCGCGGGTGCGGGGTCGAGTGCGGGCTCGTCGTGCCGGCCCAGCAGGTGCCGGACGCCCGACCACCGCTGGCGCCGACGCGCGTCGTCCAGGAACGTCGTCAGGATCGCGCGCCGCACGTACGCCTCGGCGTCGTCGGGCGTGAAACCGGCCCGACGACGCGCGAACGTGCGCACGAGCGCCTCCTGCACCAGGTCCTCGGCGGCGTGCGCCTGCCCCGTGAGCAGGTAGGCGTAGCCGAACAGCGCCCGCCCGCGCTCGCGGGCCAGCGTCGCCAGCACGTCGTCGTCGCCCACACCGCTCCGATCGGTCACGAGGCCGGCGGTGCGCCGTCCTCATCAGCAGAGACGACGAACCCTCGCGAACCGTTGTAGTGCATGGCAAGGCTCACCCGGTCGTCCGTCACCATCAGCGCGACGAGCCGAGCCGCTTCGTTGTTCCCGCACCGGTTCGTCGGGTCGCACCGACGAACCGGTGCCGGACCGACGAAGCCAGCCGCCGGGACGACGAACCGGGTGCGACGCACCGGCACCGGGGTGGGTCAGCCGGCGAGCGTGATCGCCAGGGGTGCGCTGCGGGTCAGCAGGACGCGCTCCGGGGAGGAAGCGGTGAACCGGGAGCCGTCGGGCTGGACCAGGGTCGGGTCGAGGACCAGGTACAGGACGGTGAGCTCGTAGTCGCCCGGAGGAAGCGGGTTGCCGTCGCACGTGGCAGACGCGTCGCCCGGCGACGCCAGGGTCACGTCCATCGGGACGGGCAGCCCCGTCGGCAGCACGACGTGCTCGAGGCCCGCGTCGCCGGGGCCGAGCTCGGAGCCCGCGACCACGACTCCGTCGCGCAGCAGCCAGTACGTCGCGTACGCGCGCGCGGTGCCGCTCAGGACGCCCGGACCCGTGTAGGTGACGGTCACGGGCAGGTGCCAGCCGTCGGGCGACGGCGTGATCCCCTGCTCGGGCAGGGTGGCGTCGACCCGGACGGGTGAGCCCTCAGGCCACTGCGGTGCCGGTTGCCCGCACACGGTCTCCATCCACCCGAGCGCCGGGAGCGCGGGGTCGGCGGTCGATGCCGGCAGGGGGGCCACCTCGTCGGCGGTCCCGACGATCTCGAGCGGCCCGACGAGCTCGGTGCGCGTCTCGCGGGCCTCGCCGCCGACGCGCGTGGAGGCGAACAGCTCGTACGTCCCGGCGGGCAGGGGCGCACCGGCCGACGAGCCCGCGCCGTCGTCGCACACCGCGGCCGAGGCCCAGGCGGCGACGAGGGTGTCGGTGGTGCCGTCGCCGAGCTCCGGGGCGTCGGCGGTCGCGACGACCACGCCGTCGCGCGCCAGCGCGAGCGTCAGACCTTCCAGCCGGACGCCGTCGAGGTCGAGCTGCACCGACGTGAGCGTGCGTGCCGCCGACCCCGAGCGCACCTGGTCGTCGAGGAGCGTGGTGCGGACGGTCGCGGCAGGGATGCTGTCGAAGGTCGCGAACCACTGCGTGGGGTACCCGCACAGGTCGCCTGGCGCGCCCGGTGAGCTCCGCGGTGTGGGCAGGACGACCGGTGCCGTGCTCGCTCCGGCCGTCGCCGTCGGTCCAGCCGTGGCGGTCGGCGTGACCTGGCCCGGGACGACCTGGGGCTGGCGCAGGCCGACGGCGAGCGTCGAGCCGCCCACCCAGATCCCGACCGCCGTGACCGCGGCGACGCCGCCGAGCGCGAGGGTGCGGCGTCGACGACGCCCGTGCACGCGCGCCAGGACGACGTCGAGGTCCTCGAGCGGGCGTCGGGCGTGCGGGTCGTCGCCCAGGTCGTGCAGACGGTCGCGGAACTCGGTCATCGGGCACCTCCGTCGGGTCGAGCGGGCGGGCTGGTCTGCGGGCCGGTCTGCGGTCGTGCTCGCGGGCTCGGGTCGAGGTCGCGGCCCGGCCGCGGCCCAGCGGTGGCACGGCGCGCGACGACCGGCGTGACCTCGTCGTCCGCGTCCAGCGGGCCGAGCTCGTCCTCGAGCAGGCGCAGCGCGTCGTGCAGGTAGCGCTTGGCGGTGCCGACGGCCACACCCAGGCGTGCCGCGACCTCGGGGACGGTGAGGTCGTCGTAGTAGCGCAGCACCACGGCCGCGCGGTGCTGACGGCCCAGGACGTCGAGCGCCCGGCGCAGGTCGAGCCGGTCGTCGCTCTCGCCCGGGGCGGCGGCCTCGTCGGGCGTCGCGACGACGTGCCGAACCCGGTCGAACCGGGCCGACGAGCGGCGCTCGTCGAGGAACACCGTGAGCACCGCGCGCCGCACGTACGCCTCGGCGGAGTCGGGCGTGAACCCGCGCCGCAGGCGCCCGAACACGCGCACGAGCGCGTCCTGCACGACGTCCTGGGCCGCGGCGCGGTCGCCGCAGAGCAGGTGCGCGTACCCGACGAGTGCCGGTCCTCGTCGGTGCACCAGATCGGCCAGCAGCCGGTCAGCGTCGTCGTTGCGCACCGTGCTCCCTCTCCCGCTCGTCCGTCGTCGGGCCCGTCGCCCTCCTACCTTCTCGACGTCTGCGGCCACCAGGACCGTTGCCCCGCCGAAGGCGCGCGTCGACGTGGCCGTCACGCCGCGCCCGGACGGTGGTTACTCGCCCGTCACGTCTAGGACCTTGGGCCGTGGCTAGACTGCCCCATCGCGCGGCAACGGGGCCGTGCGGGAGGACGTGCAGGGGGTGCGTCCGAGGGTCCGAGGAGGGTGCATGGTCGAGCTCGGTTCCACGAGCCTGACGATCGTCGGGGTCATCGCAGCGTTGGCGATCGCCTCGCTCGTCGTCGCGGCGGTGCTGCGGCGGCAGGTGCTGGCGGCAGGCGACGGCACGGCGTCGATGCAGGAGATCGCCAGAGCGGTGCAGGAAGGCGCGTCCGCCTACCTCAACCGGCAGTTCCGGACGCTCGCGCTGTTCGCGGTGGTCGTCTGCGCGTTGCTGTTCCTGCTGCCGGGAGACGGCGGGGTCAAGCTCGGACGCTCGATCTTCTTCCTGGTCGGTGCGGCGTTCTCCGCCGCGATCGGCTTTCTGGGCATGTGGCTCGCGACGCGCGCCAACGTGCGCGTGGCCGCGGCGGCGTCGCTGCCCGGCGGACGGGCCGAGGGCGCGCGCATCGCGTTCCGGACCGGCGGCGTCGTCGGCATGTCGGTGGTGGGCCTCGGCCTGCTCGGTGCTGCGGGAGTCGTGCTGATCTACCGGGGTGACGCCCCCGCGGTGCTGGAGGGCTTCGGCTTCGGCGCGGCGCTGCTCGCGATGTTCATGCGCGTCGGCGGCGGCATCTTCACCAAGGCCGCGGACGTCGGCGCGGACCTGGTCGGCAAGGTCGAGCAGGGCATCCCCGAGGACGACCCGCGCAACGCCGCGACCATCGCGGACAACGTGGGCGACAACGTCGGCGACTGCGCCGGCATGGCTGCGGACCTCTTCGAGTCCTACGCCGTGACGCTGGTCGCGGCGCTCATCCTGGGCCGTGCGGCGTTCGGCGAGCAGGGCCTGGTGTTCCCGCTCATCGTGACCGCGGTCGGCGCGCTGGTCGCCGCGCTGGGCGTGCTGATCACGCGCGTGCGGGGCGCGGAGAGCGGCCTGACCGCGATCAACCGCGGCTTCTACATCTCGGCGGTCGTCGGGGTCGTCCTCGCGGGCATCGCGGCGTTCGTGTACCTGCCGGGCTCGTTCGCGGACTTCGTCGGCGGCACGGCGGACCTGTCCGGCCAGGACGGCGACCCCCGGCTGATCGCCACGGCGGCGGTCGCGATCGGCGTCGTCCTCGCGGGCGTCATCCTGTGGGTCACCGGCTACTTCACCGGCACGACGAGCAAGCCGACGCTCCACGTCGCGGAGACGACCCGCACGGGTGCGGCCACGGTCGTGCTCTCGGGCATCGGCGTCGGCTTCGAGTCCGCGGTCTACACCGCGGGCATCATCGCGGCGGCGATCTGCGGCGTGTTCCTCATCGCGGGCGGCAACGTCGCGCTGTCGCTGTTCCTCATCGCGCTCGCGGGCTGCGGCCTGCTGACGACGGTCGGTGTGATCGTCGCGATGGACACGTTCGGGCCGGTCTCGGACAACGCGCAGGGCATCGCGGAGATGTCCGGCGACGTGACCGAGGAGGGCGCGCAGATCCTCACCGACCTCGACGCGGTCGGGAACACGACGAAGGCCGTCACCAAGGGCATCGCGATCGCGACGGCGGTGCTCGCCGCGACGGCCCTGTTCGGGTCGTACGCGGACGCCGTGGCGACCAAGATCGCCGAGGTCGGTAACGCACCCGTCGACGACCTGGTCGCCGCGATGATGAACTACGAGATCATCAGCCCGGTCACGCTCGTCGGCGTGATCCTGGGTGGCGCGACCGTGTTCCTGTTCTCGGGGCTGGCGATCGACGCCGTGACCCGCGCGGCAGGTGCGATCGTGTTCGAGGTGCGCCGCCAGTTCCGCGAGAACCCGGGCATCATGACGCACGAGGTGCGGCCCGAGTACGGCCGTGTCGTCGACATCTGCACGCGCGACTCGCTGCGCGAGCTCGCGACGCCGGGTCTGCTCGCGGCGTTCGCGCCCATCGCGGTCGGGTTCGGCCTCGGCATCGGCCCGCTCGCCGGGTTCCTCGCAGGGGCGATCGGCGCCGGCGTGCTCATGGCGGTGTTCCTCGCGAACTCCGGCGGCGCGTGGGACAACGCGAAGAAGATCGTCGAGGACGGGCACCACGGCGGCAAGAACTCGCCCGCGCACGAGGCCGCGATCATCGGTGACACCGTCGGTGACCCGTTCAAGGACACCGCCGGCCCGGCGATCAACCCGCTCATCAAGGTCATGAACCTGGTGTCGGTGCTCATCGCCCCGGCGATCGTCGTGGTCTCGTTCGGCGAGGACGCGAACACGCCGCTGCGCCTGGGCATCGCGCTGGTCGCGGCGGCCATCGCGTTCGGCGCGGTCATCGCGAGCCGCCTGCGTGCGGCCCGCGTGGACCGGGAGGGTGCGCTCGCGCACGCGCTCGACGAGCCGGACAAGATCGCGGCCGTCTGATCCTCCGCACGACCTCGCACGAACCTCGCACGAACCCGCACGACCCGTACGCACGAGAGCGTGGCACCGCACCAGGTGCCGCGCTCTCGTGCTCCCGGTACGGGTTCGGGCGCAGGAGGTCTTGCGGGCCCAGGTGAGCGGCGTGGTTGGCTGGGGGCATGGCGACGGTGCTGGTGCTGGCGGGTGCGGGACGGTACAGCGACCCGTGGCACGACTGCGCCGCGCAGGCGGACGAGGTCGCGCAGGTCGCGCGTGCGCTCGGCCACGAGGTCCGCGTGCGCAGCACGCACCCCGCGACGTTTGACGAGCCGGGGCTCGACGAGTGGGCGCCGCAGCTGCTCGCGGTGGTCGCGGCGGGCGACCCGGCGCACCGCACGGACCCGGGACCGGACGCCGGCGAGTGGCGCCGCTTCCACGACGCGCGCCAGGCGCTCGTCGACGGCGGTGCCGCGGTGCTCGCGCTGCACGAGTCGTCGTACGCGTTCGGCGACGACCCGCGGTGGGCCGCGACGATCGGCGGCCAGTGGGTCGACGCCCGCTCGTGGCACCCGCCGTACGGCCCGGCGACATTCCGCGTCGTCGACGACGAGCACCCCGTCACCTGGAGCCTGGGCGAGGTCACGACCGAGGACGAGCGCTACGCCGACCTGGTGGTCGCCGACGAGGCGCACGTGCTCGTCGTCGCGGACGTCACGCCCGACGAGGCGCACGGGCACGGCACGGCGCGCGCGCACCCCGTGGTCTGGACGATGCCCGGCACGACGAGGGTCCTGTACGACGCGCTCGGCCACGACGCCCGCGCGCTGTCGAGCCCGTCGCGCCGGGCGCTGCTCGCGTCCGAGCTGTCCTGGCTCCTGCAACGCTGACGACCGAGGGGTGCCGATGAGAACCGGGAGGCGGCGGCTCGTGGCCCTGACCGCGGGCGCGGCGCTCGCGCTGGGCCTCGTGGGCTGCACGACGTCCGACGACGCGACGACCGACCGTGCGACGGCAGACTCCGCAACGGCAGACCGCGCGGCGACCGACCGCGCGACGCGCGGCGAGCAGACCGACGAGGCGACCCCCGCCGCCACGACCGGCACCGGGGCGTTCACGCACGTGTTCGACTTCGGCTCCAACCCCGGCGGTCTGAGCATGTACCAGTACCTGCCGGCCGAGCTGGCGGACCCGGCCCCGGTCGTCGTCGCGATCCACTACTGCTCGGGCTCGGCGCAGGACTTCCGCACCACGGGGATCGAGCAGCTCGCCGACTCCCAGGGCTTCGTCGTCGTCTACCCGCAGGCCGACCGGCTGGGCCACTGCTTCGACGTGTCCTCGACCGCGAGCCTCACGCGGGACGGCGGCGGCGACTCGCAGAGCATCGCGCAGATGGTCGAGCAGGTGCAGGGCGCGCACCACACGGACTCCGGGCGCGTGTTCGTGTTCGGCTACTCGTCGGGCGCGATGATGACCGAGGTGCTCCTGGCCGCCTACCCGGACGTGTTCGCGGCGGGCGCGGCGTTCGCGGGCGTCCCCGCGGGCTGCGCCGCGACGTCGGACCCGCCGCCGGGCCCGCTGCGCCCGGTCCCGCGCACGCCGGAGTGCTGGGGCGGTCAGGTCGATCACACGCCGCAGGAGTGGGGCGACCTCGCGCACGCGATGGACCCCGCGTGGACCGGCCCACGACCACGCGTGCAGCTGTGGCACGGCACCGACGACGCCGTGCTGCTCTACCCGAACTTCGGCGAGGCCGTGGAGCAGTGGACGAACGTGCTCGGGGTCTCCGCGGAGCCGGTCTCGACCGTGGAGCTCGACGGCGGGTGGACGCGGACGCGGTACGGCGCGGACGGCGACAAGCCGCCCGTCGAGGCGTACAGCCTGCAGGGCGGGACGCACACCTTCGCGGTGGACGTCGCCGCGATGGCCCGGTTCTTCGGCCTCGACGGCTGAGCGAGCGGGCCCGAGACGGCCGGCCCGGGACAGGGGCGCAGCGCGGCAGGTGCGCGCGCCGCTCGGGGAAGATGGGGGAGTGGATGCTCCCCTGAACGCCCCGGACCTGGTCGATGCGCTGCGGGCCGACCTCGACGCCGTCGGGTACGACGTCGAGCACGTCGAGTCGGTGCTCGGCCCCGTGGCCGCGGGTGCGCTGCACCGCGCGGAGGTCGTGCCGGCGCTGCGCGCGACCGAGACGGCGCTCGCGCTCGGCGGCGGCGACGAGGCGGTCGCGGTCCTCACCCGCCTGTTCGTCCTGGGCGTCTCAACCACGCGCGGCCGGCTGGACCGTGCGCTCGCGCGGCTGGGCACGGACGGCGCGCAGCGCCTCGGGCTCGTCACGACCGCGGGGCAGGCGCCCGACGACGAGGTGCGCGCACTCGTCGACCTGCGCCCGTACGCCGCCGTCGACGGCCGCGGCGAGGCGACCTGGTGGCTCGCGTCCGACCTGGGCGAGCTCGCGACAGGGGGCGCGCTGCGCACGGACCACGTGCTCGGGGTGGGCGGCGCCTCGACGACGCTCGCGCAGGTCACCGTGCGCGACGAGCGCGCGCGGGGCCTCGACCTCGGCACGGGCTGCGGTGTGCAGGCGCTGCACGCGTCGCGGCACGTCGGGCACGTCACGGCCACGGACATCTCGCGGCGCGCGCTGGGCTTCGCGCGGTTCAACGCGGCGCTCGCGGGGATCGGCGAGGACCGGCTCGCGCTGCGCGAGGGCTCGATGCTCGAACCGGTCGCGCACGAGCGGTTCGACCTCGTCGTGAGCAACCCGCCGTTCGTCATCACGCCGCGGCGCGCCGACGTCCCGTCGTACGAGTACCGCGACGGTGGCCGCGCGGGCGACGACCTGGTGCGCGACCTCGTCGTCGGGGTGACCGACGTGCTCGAGCCCGGCGGCGTCGCGCAGCTCCTGGGCAACTGGGAGGTGCGGCGCGGCGAGCCGTGGGACGCGCGCGTGGGGCAGTGGCTCGACGCGTCGGGCCTGGACGGGTGGGTGGTCCAGCGCGAGCTGCTGGACCCCGCGCAGTACGCCGAGACGTGGATCCGGGACGGCGGCACCACGCCCGAGCGGGACCCCGCGGGGTGGGCGCTGCGTTACGGCGCGTGGCTCGACGACTTCGCGAGCCGTGACGTCGAGGCGGTCGGGTTCGGCGTCGTGACGCTGCGCAAGCCGCATGACGACGCCCGGGGCGCGCGGCTGCGCCGCCTCGAGGAGGTCACCGGCACCGTCCAGCAGCCGCTCGGGCCGGTGCTCGCGGCGTCGCTCGCGGCGCACGACTGGCTCGCCGCACGCGACGACGACGCCCTCGCGCGCGAGCGCCTGCAGGTCGCAGGGGACGTGACCGAGGAGCGGTACCTCACGCCGGGTGCCGCGGACCCGCAGGTCGTCCTGCTGCGCCAGGGCGGCGGGTTCGGACGCACGGTGCAGGTCGGCACCGCGGTGGCGGGGCTCGTCGGGGCGTGCGACGGCGAGCTCGCGGTCGGCCAGATCGTCGGTGCGCTCGGCGCGCTGCTGGGGACCGGCGCCGAGGCGGTCGCGGCCGAGGTCCTGCCGACCGTGCGCGGGCTCGTCGAGGACGGCCTCCTCCTGCCCGCCTGACATCACCGTTCTGCGGCATTCGCGCAGGCCAGAGCGCCGCGCTCCCAGTCTGCTCACAGGTCCGTCACATCCTCACCCCAGGTCCCTTCCCTACGTTCTGGCCCGGAACGTTCGGAGGAAGGGTGCAGATGTCTGCTCGGACAAGGCGTCAGTGGGTGCGCGTCTCGGTGTCCGCCGGCGCGGTGGTGGCGCTGCTCGCCGGCGGTGCGTGGTGGATCTGGTGGCGCGACGCCGGGCCGGCCGAGGCCGACGAGGCCACGACCCAGACCGTGCAGGCGAGCCTGACGACGATGGAGAAGTCCGTCACCGGCACGGGCACGCTCACCCCGACGGTCAACGAGAGCGTGTCGTTCGCGGTCTCGGGCACGGTGACGTCCGTCGCGGTCGCTGTCGGCGACACCGTCACGGAGGGTCAGGAGCTCGCGACGGTCGACACGCTCGAGCTCAACGCGGACCTCCTGGACGCCAAGGCGACCCTCGTCTCGGCGCAGGCGACGCTCGCGAACGCCGAGGACGACGACGACGGCTCCGACGTCGCGCAGGCCCAGGTCGACGCGGCGGCCGCACAGGTCGACGTCGCCCAGGCGCGTTACGACGAGGCCGCCGAGGCGATGGAGGGCGCGACCCTCGTGGCGCCCGCCGCGGGCCTGGTCACGAGCGTGGACCTCGAGGTCGGCGACGTCGTGACCGGCAGCGGCTCGTCGAGCGGCGGGGGCGGCTCGACGGGTGGGGCGTCCGGCGGGGCGGGCGGCACGACGAGCACGTCGACGGCCTCGTCGGCGCAGTTCGTGATCGTCGGGACGCAGGCGTGGGAGGTCACCACGAGCGTCGACGAGTCCGACGTCGCGCTGGTCGAGGTCGGCGACCAGGTGGAGATGACCTCCGACGACCTCACGGAGACGCTGTACGGCGTCGTGACCGAGGTCGGGCTGGTCTCGAGCAGCACGACGAGCGTGGCGTCGTTCCCCGTGACGATCGACGTGACATTGCCCGAGCAGACGCTGCACGACGGCGTGAGCGTGGACGTCGAGATCATCTACGAGCGCCGTACCGACGTCCTGACGGTGCCGTCGCTCGCGGTGACGCGTGCCGACGACGGCACGTCGCAGGTCACGAAGGCCGGCGACGACGGCGCGACGCAGACCGTGACGGTCGAGACCGGGGCGTCGTCCGGCACCGTGGTCGAGATCACCTCCGGGCTGAGCGAGGGCGACTCGGTCGTCGTGCAGGTCGCGCCCGCCGGCCGCGGCAACGGCACCGGCGGAGGCACAGGGGGCGAGCAGGGCCAGTTCCCGGGCTCCGGCGGCAGCGACGGCCAGATGCCGCTGCCGCCCGAGGGCTTCGATTTCGGGGGCGCGGGCGGTGGGCCGCGCAATGGCTGACCTGTTCCCGCCCGCGTCGACGCTCGACGCCGGCCACCCGGACCCGGCGGTGGACCACCCCGTCATCGAGCTCACGGGCGGCCGCAAGACGTACCGCACGGGATCGATCGAGTTCGAGGCGCTGCGTGGCGTGGACCTGCGGATCGACCGCGGGCAGTACGTGGCGATCGTCGGGCCGTCCGGCTCCGGCAAGTCGACGCTCATGAACGTCCTGGGCTGCCTCGACACGCTCACGGCGGGCGAGTACCGGCTCGCGGGCGAGGACGTCGCCCAGCTCGACGAGGTCGAGCTCGCGCAGGTCCGCAACCGGCGCATCGGGTTCGTGTTCCAGCAGTTCCACCTGCTGCCGGCGTTGTCCGCGCTGCGCAACGTCGAGCTCCCGCTGCAGTACCGGCGGGTGCCGGCCGCCGAGCGTCGGGCGCGCGCCACCGAGGCGCTCGAGCGCGTCGGGCTCGGCGACCGCCTGGACAACCGCCCGGGCGAGCTGTCCGGCGGGCAGCAGCAGCGCGTGGCCGTGGCGCGCGCGCTCGTCGGCGACCCGGACCTGCTCCTGGCCGACGAGCCCACCGGCAACCTGGACTCCACGTCGACGCGCGACGTGCTCGCGCTGCTCGACGACCTGCACGTGCAGGGCCGCAGCATCGTGCTCATCACGCATGAGCCCGACGTGGCGCAGCGTGCGCAGCGCGTCGTGCACGTGCTCGACGGGCTCGCGCAGGAGGAGCGCCGGCCGTCGGCTGCCCGGCGGACGGAGGAGCGGGCATGACCTGGACCGAGACCCTACGGACCGGGTGGTCGGCGATCCGCAGCCACGGCCTGCGCTCGTCGCTCACCGTCCTCGGCATCCTCATCGGGATCGCGGCGGTCATCCTCACCGTCGGCCTCGGCCTCGGCACGCAGAAGGACGTGTCCGCGCAGATCAGCGCGCTGGGCTCGAACCTGCTGATCGTCACGCCGGGCTCGAGCACGTCGACCGACGGCACACGCGGCGGGTTCGGCTCGGCCGCGACGCTCACGCGCACCGACGCCGACGCGCTCGCCTCCGAGGTCGCCGCGCCGGACGTCGCGGGCGTCGCCGCCGAGAAGCAGACGAGCCTGTCGCTCGAGGCGAACGACACCAACTGGACGACGACCGTCACGGGCACGACCGAGAGCTGGCTCGAGGTGCGCTCGCGCGCCCTGTCGTCGGGCGAGTTCCTGACGTCGGCCGACGACGCCGAGCGCGCCGCGGTCGTCGTGCTGGGTGCGCAGACGGCGACCGAGCTGTTCGGCCGCACCAACGTCGTCGGCCAGACCGTGACGATGTCCGGGACGGACTTCACGGTCGTCGGCGTGCTCGCCGAGCAGGGCGCGAGCGGCGACGCGAACCTCGACGACCTCGCGGTCGTGCCGCTGTCGACCATGGCCGAGTCGCTCGTGGGCGGCTGGCAGCGCAACGCGCTGTCGACGATCTACGTGCAGGCCGCGTCGTCCGACCAGCTCTCGGCCGCGTCGCAGGAGGTCACGACGATCCTGCTCAACCTGCACGGTGCGACCTCGAGCGACTCGGCGGACTTCACGGTCGCGTCGCAGGACTCGCTGGTCTCGACGGCCACGGCCGTCTACCGCACGCTCACCGTGCTGCTCACGGGCATCGCCGCGTTGTCGCTGCTCGTCGGCGGGATCGGCGTCATGAACATCATGCTCGTGTCCGTCACCGAGCGGACGCGCGAGATCGGCCTGCGCAAGGCCCTCGGCGCGCCGCCGTGGGCGATCCGGCGGCAGTTCCTGGTCGAGGCGTCGGTGCTCGGCCTCGGCGGCGGTGTGCTCGGCGCGGCGCTCGGCATCGCCGCAGCCACCTGGCTGCCGGACCTGCTCGACACGTCGATCGTCGTGTCCGGAGCGGCCGTCGCCGGATCGGTCGCGATCGCGGTCGGCATCGGCCTCGTCTTCGGCGTGTACCCGGCGACCCGCGCCGCACGCCTCGCCCCCATCGACGCCCTGAGGGCCCAGTGACCGCGGCCCGCGCGAGAACCACCCCGACCGTGCGAGCACCCCGACAGGAGAGATCCCGATGAACCCCCGACGCACGACCCGCCCGCTCCTCGTGCTGCTGACGGCGACGACCACCGCGCTCACCCTCGCGGCGTGCGGAGGCGGCGGCAGCTCCGACGCCGCGACGCCGACACCGCAGAGCACCGCGACGCAGGGCACGGAGCAGCAGCCGCGGGACGCGCAGGGCCAGGGGCCTGGTGGCGGCGTGAGCGGTCAGGTCGTGCAGGTCGGCGACCAGCTCATGCAGGTCCGCGACGACGACGGCCAGACCGCCGTGACCTGGACCGACGACACGACGGTGCAGGTCGCGACGACCGCGGACCTGGCGGCCGTGACGGTCGGCTCGTGCGTGACCGCGACGAGCGGCGGCGGGCGTGTGCCGAGCGACGACGACGAGGTCGCGACGCCGTCGACCGACGAGGACCCGGTCGCCACGACCGTGACGGTCTCGCAGCCCGTCGACGGCGCGTGCGCCGCCGGCCCGGGCGGCGCGTTCGGGCCGGGCGGCGGCGTGCCCGGCGACATGCCGACCGACCTGCCCACCGACCTGCCGAGGCTCGAGGGCGACGCACCCGGTGACCGGCCGACCGACCTGCCGACCGACCTTCCGGGCGGGGCCCCGGACGAGGGCGGCGGCGCGTGGGGCGGGATGCCGGGCGACGCGTTCGGCGGCGTCACGTCGGGCGCGGTGACCGCGGTCGACGGCTCGACGATCACGGTCGAGACGATCGCGCAGGACGGCACGACGAGCAGCGCGACCGTCACGGTCGACGACTCGACGACGTTCACGACCACGACCGCGGGCGACGCGAGCGCGCTCGTCGTCGGGCAGTGCGCGACGGTCCGCGGGACGGCCGACGACAGCGGCAAGGTCGCGGCGACGAGCGTCGTCGTCTCGAGCCCGGGCGACGACGGCTGCACGCGCGGGTTCGGGGGCCGCGGCCCGGGCGGCGCGCGTCCGGGCCAGGACGACCGGCCGGGCGGCCAGACCGGTGAGCAGACCGGTGAGCAGCAGGGTGAGCAGGGCAGCGATGACTGACCGGCGCGGGCGGCAGCGGCGGCGGGTGCTGGGCGTGGTCGCGGGCGCGACCGTGCTGTGCGTCGCGGGCGGCGGGGTCGCGCTCGCGCTCGCGGGCTCCGACGCGACGCGCTACCGCACGGCGACCGCCGAGCTCGGCTCGGTCGCGCAGCAGGTCGCGCTCACGGGCACGGTCGCCTCGGCGACGCGCCGCGACGTGGCGTTCTCGGTCGGGGGCACCGTGGGCTCGGTCGAGGTCGCGGTGGGCGACGAGGTCGCGCCCGGCGACGTGCTCGCGACGATCGACGACACGGACCTGCAGCAGGACGTCGACGACGCGACCGCCACGCTCGCGGACGCCCAGCAGCGGCTCGAGGACGACCTCGAGTCCCAGACCACCAGCACGTCCACCGCCAGCACGTCCTCCACGGGTGTCAGCACGACGAGCGCCAGCACGACGAGCGCCAGCACGACGAGCGCCACCACGACGAGCAGCGCCGCGAGCGCGAGCACGACGAGCGGCGCCGGAGAGGTCGGTGGGGTCGTTCCCGCGGCCTTCGTCGTCCCGACGAGTGCGTCCTCGCCGACGCCTCCCGGACCGGGCGACCCCGGCGACCCCGGCGAGGGCGAGCTGCCCGCCGAGGTGCAGGCCGCGCTCGACGACGTCGCGGCGGCGCAGGAGGACCTGCTGACGCGCTACGACGAGGCGTCCGACCTGCTCGCGGCGAGCGAGGACGGCCTCGGCGCGGCCGCGCTCGTGTGCCAGCAGCTGCTCGACGCGCCGAGCGGGTCGCCCGCGACGGGCGACGTCCTGACGCTCACGCCGGGCACGGTCGCGGCGGGGGGAGCGCTCCGCGTCGACGCGACCGGCACCGTCGCGGGCACCGAGTACCAGCTCGTGCTCGTGTCGTCGGGTGCGGTGCTCGCGACGCTGACCGCGTCGGACTCGTCGTTCGCGACGGCCGTGCTGGTCCCGTCGGGCGTGCAGGGGACCGACGCGGTCGCGCTCGTCGGCCCGTCCGGGACCGTGTCGTCGACACCCGTGACGGTGACCGCCGCGGACGCGACGTCGCTGCCGGACGCTCTCGTCGCGTGCCAGGGCGCGGTCACCGGCGTGCTCGGCGACCAGCAGGACGTCGCCGTGGCGCAGCGCGCGCTCCTGGACGCGACGACCGCGCTGGACGACGCGCTCGACGCCCTCACGCAGGCCGTCCGGAATGCGACGACGCCCACCGATCCCACGGACCCCACCGACCCGACGGACCCCACGGACCCCACGCACCCGACCGACCCGACGCAGCCGACGGACCCGACGCAGCCCACGCCGGGCGACCCGACGACGCCGGCGCAGCCGAGCGACCCGTCGACGCCGGGTGACCAGAGCGGGCCGCCGGGCGGCGGCGAGTCCGGCGGTTCGGTGGAGCGGGTCGCGACCGCGGCCGACGTCCTGGCCGACCGTGCCGCGATCGAGCTCGCCCAGGCACGGCTCGACGTCGCCGAGAGCTCGCTGCGCCTCGCGACGCTGACCGCGCCGATCGGCGGGACGGTCGCGGCCGTCTCGATCGCCGAGGGCGCGGCCGTCACGGCGTCGTCGACGTCGGCGCTCGTCACGATCATCGGCGGTGACGGCTACGTGGTCACCACCTCGGCGACGCTGAGCCAGGTGGACCTGCTCGCGGTCGGGCAGAGCGCGCGCGTCTCGGTCCGGACGACGGACGAGCCGCTGACCGCGCAGGTCACGTGGATCGGGCTGCTCAACACCGAGTCGTGGAGCTCGACGCCGTCCTACGCGGTCGACCTCGCGATCGACGCACCGGCGGGCGGCGCCGTGACGCTGTACGACGGCTCGTCGGCCGAGGCGACGGTTGCGGTCGCGGACGGCGAGCAGGTGCTCACGGTCCCGACGTCCGCGGTGCACGTCGAGGGAGGGACGACGACCGTGGACGTGCTGCGGGACGGCGCGCCCACGAGCGTCGAGGTGACCACGGGTGCCGTGGGCGCCGAGCGCACCGAGGTCACCGAGGGCCTGTCCGCGGGCGACGAGGTGGTCCTCGCGGACCTGACGCGGACGGTCGTCTCGGACGACGCGTCGTCGTCGGCGGGCCTGTCCGGTCTCGGTGGCTCGACGCAGCAGGAGTCGAACCGGGGCCCGGGCGGCGGGCAGCCCCCGGCCGGGTTCACCGGTGGCGGCTTCGCCGGCCCGCCGGGCGGCTGAGCCACGGGTGGCGGCTAGGCAACGGAGGCGGCTGAGGGACCCGAGGGTCGATAGGCTCGCGCGCGTCGCCGTGTCCTGACCGCCACGACGACGAGGGTGCGCGGCGGACGAGCGGCGCGCGACGAGCTCCGGTGCGCCGGTGACGAGGGGTGGCACGACGATGACCGAGCAGCAGCGTGGCGGGACGAACGCGGCGGTCGCCGTCCTCGGCGGCGGGGTCATGGGCGAGGCGCTGCTCTCGGCGCTCCTGGCGGGGGGCTGGCCCGCGCACCAGGTCGAGGTCACGGACCAGTCGCCGGAGCGGGTCGAGGCCCTCGCCGCGCGCTACGGCGTGCGCGCCGGCAGCTCCAACGCGCAGGCGGCGCAGCGTGCCGACGTGGTGCTGCTCGCGGTCAAGCCGAACGTCGTGCCGGCGGTGCTGACGCAGATCGCATCGCAGCTGCGCGGCGGCACGCTCGTCGTGAGCGTCGCGGCCGGCGTCCCGATCGCGACGTACGAGCAGCACCTGCCGGCGGGGACGCCCGTGGTGCGCGTCATGCCCAACACCCCGGCGGTCGTGGGCAAGGGTGCGAGCGCGATTGCGCCGGGCACGCACGCGGGCGAGGGGCACCTCGTCCTGGCTGAGCGGATCCTGGCCGCGACGGGGCTCGTCGTGCGCGTCGCGGAGAAGGACCTCGACGCGGTGACCGCGATCTCCGGGTCCGGCCCCGCGTACGCGTTCTACCTGATCGACGCGATGGCCGAGGCGGGCGTGCTGCTCGGCCTGACGCGTGACCTCGCCACGCGCCTCGCGGTCGCCACGGTCGAGGGTGCGGGCGCGCTGGCTGCGCAGGGCGAGCACCCGGTGGTGCTGCGTGAGCGGGTCTCGTCGCCGGGCGGCACGACCGTCGCGGCGGTCGCCGAGCTGGACGCGCACGGCGTGCGTGCGGGAGTCGTCGCGGCCGCGCGCGCGGCGCACGACCGCTCGAAGGAGCTCGGCCGCTCCTGACGCGTGCCCGGGCCGCCCGCCCGACGTTCCCCTGTCCGGGTGGTTCCGGGCGTGTTCGGGTCACGTTCAGGACACGGCGCTAGGCAAATTGTGAGCGCTCACATAGGGTCCATCGCGACGTTCCCATTCCCCTTGGGTTCCGCCACCGCGCCGGCAAAGCCGCCGGCCGACCGAAGGATGTCGATGACGATTCCTCGAGCGGCCACAGCCGCACTGACCACACTCGCGTTGACCGCGGGGACGATGGCCGGGTTCGTCCTGCCAGCGTCCGCCGCGGCTCCGACGCAGGACCTGATCGCGCACTACGAGTTCGACGAGACCACGGGCGCCACCGTGGCGGACTCCTCGGGCAACGGCCACGACGGCACCGTCGTCGGCACGCCCACCTGGACCCCGGCCGGCCTGCAGCTGTCGGGCGCCCCGTCCAACGCCAACTACGTCCGCCTCCCGGACGGCCTGCTGCAGGGCAAGGCCGCCGCGACCGTCTCGGTGCAGGTCAAGGCCGACGACGCCGCCAACACCACCGACAACTTCCTGTGGAGCTTCGGCGGCGCGTCGCAGAGCAGCGGCTCGGGGACGGGCAACTGGTTCGTCGGCCCCAAGAACGCGCTGCGCACCACGGTCACGCCGAGCCACTGGACCGGTGAGCAGAGCGCGACGTGGACGGGCAACCGGCTCACGCCGGGCAAGTGGCAGAACGTCACGGCCACAATCGCCCCGAACGACGGCGTCGCGACCTCGACGCTCAAGCTGTACGTCGACGGCACGCTCGTCGCGACCAACCCGGCCGTCACCACGAGCCCGGCGACGCTCGCGGACCACACCCGCAACCGCCTGGGCGGGTCCGCCTACGACGGTGACCGCGGCTTCCCCGGCACCTACGGCGAGACGCGCGTCTACGGCACGGCCCTGACGGCCGGCGAGGTCGCCGACCTCGTCGCCGAGGACGGCGCCGACGCCGCGGACAAGCTCCTCGCGGGCCTCGACCTGGGCAGCACGTCCGCGGTCGTGTCCGACCTGACGCTCCCGACCGGCGGCCTCACGTGGACGACGAGCGCGGCGGGCGTCGTGACCGCGGGCGGCGTCGTGACGCGGCCCGCGCAGGGCCAGCCCGACGCGACCGCGACGCTCACGGCGACGGCGACCGTCTCCGGCCAGGTGCGTACCCGCACCTTCGAGATCACCGTCAAGGCCCTCGCCGCGGGTGAGGACCCGATGCCGGCGACGTCGGACCTGCGCTCGTGGTTCCCGCTGAACACCTCCTACCCCGGCACGCCGGCGTTCGGGACGACGACGTTCGTCGGCGCGACGAACACCCCGGTGTGGACCTCCACGCACGTGGACCTCACGGGTGGCGGCTACATCGCGAACAACTCCGCGGCCGGCCTCGGCCTGACGACCTCGTCGACGTCGTCGTTCGACGCGTACCTGCCGTCGAACGCGACCGGCACGGTGAACAGCACGCTGTTCACGATCGGGAGCAACGCGACCACGAACAACCTGTCGCTGCACCCGTTCTACTCCGACGGCAAGCCCGCGGCGGTCGTCCGGATCGGCAACGCCGTCGTCGCGACGGCGCAGCTCACCGCGCCGTTCCCGCGCGACGTGTGGACCCACGTCTCGCTCGTGCTCGACGACACGGCGGACACCCTGACCGTCTACCTCGACGGCGTGCAGGCGGCCCAGGCGACCGGCGTCACCGCGACCGCGGCGACGATCGGCACGTCGGTGCTCCGCTTCAACCGCGAGGGCTGGGGCTTCTCGAACCTGCCGGCCAAGTTCCGTGACCTGCGCGTCTACGCCGCGGCCACGCCGGCGTCCGGGGCCCGTGCCCTGGCTCGCCAGAACGCGCAGTTCGCGTTCGACCAGCTCATGGCGTCCGTCGCGATCCCGGCGCTCGCCACGAAGGACCTCACGCTGCCGGCGTCGCCGTCGCTCACCTGGACCTCGTCGGCCCCGGCCGTCGTCTCCACGTCGGGCGTCGTCACCCAGCCCGCGCCCGGCCAGCCCGACGCGCAGGTCACCCTGACGGCCGCCACGAACCGCGGCGGTCTGGCGCTCTCGCGCGAGTTCGACGTGACGGTGCCGGCCGCGCTCTCGGCCGGCGAGAAGGTCGCCGAGGACGCTGCCGCGCTCTCGGTCCTGCACGCCGACAGCATGCGCAGCATCACGACGCTCGCCGACGCGGGCGCCGAGTTCGGCTCGGACATCACGTGGAGCACGTCGGACGCGACCGCGGTCGCGCTCGTCACCGACGACGGGACGGTCTACGCCGACCCGCAGCGCGCCCCGTACGGCTACGACGCGCGCACCGCGACGCTCACGGCCACGCTCGAGCTCGACGGCGCCACGCTCGACGTGCCGTTCGACGTCACCGTCCCGGCGATGCCGCGTGCGGTCGACGACGAGGGCTACGCGTTCGCGTACTTCACGGCCAACACCGTCGCGGGGGAGAACATCTACTTCGCGGCGTCGGACGGCAACAACGCGCTGGCCTGGGACACGCTGAACAACGGCAACTTCGTGCTGACGTCCCAGTTCGGCGAGAAGGGCCTGCGGGACCCGTTCATCATCCGCTCGCACGAGGGTGACAAGTTCTTCCTCATCGCGACCGACCTGTCGATCGGCCGCAACGGCGACTGGGGCCGGGCGCAGCAGTCGGGCAGCCAGTACATCGAGGTGTGGGAGTCCACGGACCTCGTCAACTGGTCGCAGCAGCGGCACGTGAAGGTCTCGCCCGACACGGCCGGCATGACCTGGGCGCCCGAGGCGTACTGGGACGACGAGCGGGGCGAGTACGTGGTCTTCTGGGCCTCGCGCCTGTTCACCGACTCGACGCGCACGACGTGCATCACGACGGCGAGCGGCGCCGGCTGCTACGCCCGCATGATGTACGCCACGACGAAGGACTTCGTGACGTTCTCCCCGGCGCAGCTGTGGCAGGACACGGGCGCCGCCCGGATCGACACCACGGTGCTCAAGGACGGCGAGCACTACTACCGGTACACGAAGGACGAGGGCGGTCAGACCGGCTGCGTCGACATCATCGCGGAGCGGTCCACGTCGCTGACCCAGGTCACGACGAAGGCCAGCGCGGAGGCGAACACCGGCTGGACGCGCGTCGCGTCGTGCGTCGCGCGGAACTCCGGGTTCAACGCCGCGGTCGAGGGCCCGACGGTCTTCAAGGCCAACCCGGGTGACACGTCGCCGTACGACTACTACCTGTACCTCGACAACTACGGCGGCTCGGGCTACTTCCCGCTCGGCACCAACGACCTCGCGTCGGGCACGTGGACGCGAGCGACGGGTCAGCTGCCCGGCCAGCCGCGCCACGGCACGGCCATGCCGGTCACGCTCGACCAGTGGCAGACGCTCACGGGCGCGACGGTCGAGCAGACCGCCACGACCTCGGCGCTGACCTTCTCCAAGGTGACGCGGCAGGCGTCGGCGACGGTCACCGCCACCGACGGCTACCAGGTCGGCGGCAAGGTGACGTTCGCGCTCGGCGCGTGGTCGACGACCGTGCAGCTGACGCCCGCCCAGGGCAGTGCGACGGCGACGGCCACCGTCCCGGCGGACCTCCTCGGCGAGCTGACGGCGACGTTCTCGGGCACGGCTGAGCTCGCCGCGGGCGCGCCCGCGACGTTCGAGGTCACCCCGGCGCAGCCGACGGGCCTGGAGCTCACGACGCTGCCCACCACGAGCTACCTGGTCGGCGACGCCCTGACCCTCGTGGGCCTCGCCGGGACCGTCACGTTCGACGACGGCACGTCGCGGACGATCGGTGCCGCCGACGTCACGGCCACCGGGTTCAGCTCGACCTCGGCGGGCACGCGCACCGTCACGGTGTCGTACACCGCCGAGGGCGCCACGGTGACCGCGACGTACGTGGTCACGGTCGGGCTGGTGCCGGGCACGCCCACGGCGCTCGCGCTGACGACGCTGCCGAAGACCGCCTACGAGATCGGTGAGGCGCTGAGCCTGACCGGGCTCGTCGGCACCGTCTCGCTCGCTGGTGGCGACCCCGTCACCGTCGGGGCGAAGGACGTCACGGCGACCGGGTTCAGCTCGGCGACGACCGGCCGCAGGACCGTCACCGTGGCGTACACGGCGATGGGCGTGACGGTCAAGGCGACCTACACGGTGACGGTCGTGAAGGCGGCGTCCCGCACGACGCTCACGGCGTCGGCGACGTCGGTCGCGCACGGCGGCAAGGTCACGCTCAAGGCGAAGGTCACGAGCGCGATCAAGCCGACCGGCACGGTCTCGTTCTGGTCCGGCGGCAAGCGCCTCGCCACGGCGAGCCTGTCCAACGGGTCGACGAGCGTGAAGGTCACGCTCAAGGGCGTGGGGACCAAGCGCATCACGGCGGTCTACAACGGCGCGGCCAAGGTGGCCACGAGCTCGTCGTCGGCCGTGACCGTCACGGTGCGCAAGGCGAAGGCCACGTCGATCGCGGTCACGAGCTCGACGTTCACCAAGGGCACCCGCCCGCAGGTGGTCGTGCGCGTGGGCAAGCTCGACAACGGTGCGTACCCGGTCGGCAAGGTCGCGATCCGCTACGGCGACGCGACCAGCACCGTCACGCTGCGCGCCTCCGCCCAGGGGGTCGTGAAGCTCACGCTGCCGAAGTCGCGCACCACGGCGATCAAGGTCAAGGCGACCTTCCTGCCGAGCGACCCCGCGAACGTGGCGTCGCGGACGTCGGCCTGGAAGACCATGACGCCTCGCTGACCGAAACCCACAGAAAGTGCCGAGCGCGGTCGTGATACGGCCGCGCTCGGCGCATTCTGGCGGCGCTCAGCCGGAAGACGGAAAATCCCGAAAACCATTGCGGTCCCGCCTCGCCGATGGTTGACTTCGGCCACCGGCGTCTTCGTCCCTCACCGAGAGGCCGGCGAACGACTCGTCGCAACGACGCGGCCGCAGTTGGGCAGCGCCTCGCCGTGACGAGAAAGCCACACGTTCCCGAACGAGAGGACTGGGTCATGCCGCGCTCCACGAGGGGCTCAGCACGTCGATCCACCACCCGCAGGAGACTCGTCGCCGGCAGTGCTGCCGCGGCGGTCGTCGCCTCGTCGATCGTCATGCTTCCCACGGCCGCCCACGCGGCCGGCCCGGTGCTGCCGGGCAACGAGTCGGACATCGGTGTCTACACGAACGGCGAGAGCCACGTGATGGACATCGGTGACCCGACCTACAACTACGAGTCCGAGGTCGCGGCCCTGCTCGAGCCCGGCGTGCCCTACACGGCCGACTCGATGCACCAGAGCATCTTCGAGAAGGACCTCGCCGCAGGCCAGAACGACTTCTACCTCGACCGCGTGCTCGGAGTGCGGGGCGCGATGGGCGCCAACGTGCTGCAGACCCGCGGGCGCAGCCTGTACATGCGCGGCGCCTCGAACGCGAACTTCACCACGATGGGCTTCGCCGGCTCGGCGTTCGCGGGCGGCCCCAACAACCTCGGCAACTTCTACACGATCACGGTCCCCGGCCAGACGATCTCCGAGGTCAACGCGCAGCGCTTCAACGCGCCGAGCCACATGTCGGACCGCTACACGATCGGCACCACCGGGGTCAGCGCGGACCTCAAGAAGTTCATCACGTACGACAACGTGGCGGTCACGACGCTGAACCTGACGAACCCGGGTGCCGCGGACGCGACGTTCACGCTGCGCGCGGCCTCGCCCATCGCGACCGGCACCACGGACGCGGACGACGAGCTCGTCGGCACGCGGAACCTCACGTCCGGCTCGAACAACGGGCTGGTC
>PJTO01000384.1_pt1 | contig 22244 bp, 18 predicted proteins | sample 1512101 | NCBI WGS metagenome assembly PJTO01 (sample SAMN08177690, study PRJNA422409) | Soil metagenome, whole genome shotgun sequencing project.
CTGGAAGCGCTTCAACACCTCGGGTGCGCTCTGGAGCATGTACGGGGGCCTGATCTCGTGCATCGTGCTCATCGCGTTCTCGCCCGTCGTCTCGGGCAAGGTCGACCCGGTGACGGGGGCGAGCCTGTCGATGATCCGCGACACCTCGATCGACTTCCACCTGATCGACCTCGAGAACCCGGGTCTGATCTCGATCCCGCTCGCGTTCGTCCTCGGCATCGTCGGGACGCTCATGAGCCGGGAGAAGCCGCACCCCGAGAAGTTCGCGGAGATGGAGGTCCGGTCGCTCACGGGCGCGGGTGCCGAGAAGGCGACCGTGCACTGATGACGGGCGGTGCGCGCGAGGGCGTGCGCTGAGCACGTAGTGGCGGCGGGTGGCCCGGCCCTGGGTCGCCCGCCGCCACGCCTCAGGGCCGGTGCGAGACGAAGATCGCCGTCCCGGGCAGCAGTGCCCCGCGCACCGGGCCCCAGCCGCCCCAGGTCCGGTCGTGGCCGGCCGGCCACTCGGGCTCGACGACGCGGTCGAGCACCAGCCCCGCCCCGACGAGGTCGGCGACGTGGTCGCCCAGCGTGCGGTGGTACTCGGCGTACAGAACGGTCCCCGACGTCCCGAGCTCGACGTACGGACGCCGGTCGAAGTACGACCGGATCGCGGTGAGCCCTTCCGGATCGTCGGGGAATGCCCATCGCAGGGGGTGCGTCACGGCGCACACCCAGCGCCCGCCCGGTCGCAGCACCCGAGCGGCCTCGGCGTGGACCGCGCCGGCGTCGGGGACGAAGGGAATGGCGCCGAAGGCGGTGAACACCACGTCGAACGTCGCGTCCGGGAAGGGCAGCCGGCGAGCGTCGGCGACGACGGTCGGCACACTGACCCCCGCCGCCTCGTCGTACCGCCTGCCGGCCGCGAGCATCGCCTCGGAGATGTCGGTCGCGACGACGTCGGCGCCCTGGAGGGCGAGCCACCGGCTGCACTGCGCCGCGCCGGCGCCCACCTCGAGCACACGCGCACCGGCGACGTCACCGAGCAGGCGGGCGTCGGCCTCCCGCAGGTCCTCCGGGCACCAGACGAAGTCAGCCGGTCCCAGGAACTCGCCGTGCTCGTCGAGGTACTCGGCGGCGTTGGCGTCCCACCACCGCCGTCCCGCGGCGCCGTCGTCGGCGACGTGCTGGAACGCGACCTCGGCGAGGTCCTCGTCTGCGGCGGGTTCGAGCGCGTCGGGAGCCATGCCCCCAGTCTGGGGGAGGTCCGGGGGAGGTGCGGCGACACCCCGACCCGGGACGGAAGGGCCGCAGGGCGCGCCGGTACGCCGATAGGCTGACCGGACGGACGCCCGACGACGCGCGCCGGCCCCCCTGTCGTTCGATGAAGGAGCTCACGCGTGCGAGTCGGTCTGCTCACCGGTGGTGGCGACGTCCCCGGGCTGAACGCGGCGATACGCGCCGTCGTCAAGCGTGGCGAGGGAGAGTACGGCCACCAGATCGTGGGTTTCCGGAACGGTTGGCGCGGTGTGGTGGACGGTGACGTCCTGCCGCTGTCACGCCAGCACATCCGCAACGTCCTGCCCGTCGGCGGCACGCTGCTCGGCACCGCCCGCTTCCACCCGCACGCGAGCGACGGCGGGATCGACGCGGTGCTGGCGACGCTCGAGGCCGAGCGCCTCGAGGCGCTGATCTGCATCGGCGGCGACGGGACGCTGCACGCGGCGAGCAAGATCGCCGAGGCGGGCGTGCGGATCGTCGCGATCCCCAAGACGATCGACAACGACGTGTGGGGGACCGACCAGTCCATCGGCTTCGACACCGCGGTGACGGTCGCGACCGAGGCCGTCGACCGCATCCACACCACCGCGGAGAGCCACAACCGCGTGATGATCGTCGAGGTCATGGGGCGGCACGCGGGGTGGATCGCCACGACCGCGGGCATCGCCGGCGGCGCCGAGCTCGTGCTCGCGCCCGAGGCCCCGTTCGACATCGAGAAGATCGAGAAGTTCCTCAAGCACCGGCACCGCGCGCACGCGAGCTTCTCGATCGTCGTCGTCGCCGAGGGTGCCGTGCCCGCCGAGGGCACGGCGATGCACTACGAGACGCAGGTGGGCAAGTTCGGCGAGATCGTCGCCGGGGCGATCGGTGAGCGGCTCAAGGCCGAGATCGAGAAGCGCACCGGCTTCGACACGCGTGTGACCGTGCTGGGGCACGTGCAGCGCGGCGGGACCCCGACCCCGACGGACCGCATCCTCGGCAGCCGGTTCGGCGTCGCGGCGATCGACGCGGTGACCGAGGGTCGGTCGAACGTGATGACGGCGCTGCGCGGTGACCGCGTCGAGCTCGTCCCGCTCGCGGACGTCGCCGGCAAGGTCAAGCACGTCCCGGACGAGCTCCTGTCGGTCGCGAGCGCGCTCGCGTGACCCCGCGCCGACCTCGGTCGACGCTTTGACCCGCTCCGCTGTCCACCGTTAGGGTGGACGGCGGTGCCGCGCGCCTTCTTTCTCGCGTGCCCGCACGAGCTCTCGGACCCGACGAGCTCGTCGGGTGGTCGAGGACCTCGAGAACACTCCTGACGTGATCCCGTCGTCGAGGTGTGCCCGCCATCCCTGTTCGAACTACATCCTGTCCGCATCGGAGCCCACCACTACATGAGCATCTCCACCCCCGCGAAGCCCGCCACGCCGCAGGTCGCGATCAACGACATCGGCACGGCCGAGGACCTCCTCGCCGCGATCGACGCCACCATCAAGTACTTCAACGACGGCGACATCGTCGAAGGCGTCGTCGTCAAGGTCGACCGTGACGAGGTCCTGCTGGACATCGGTTACAAGACCGAGGGCGTCATCCCCTCCCGCGAGCTGTCCATCAAGCACGACGTGGACCCCGGCGAGGTCGTCAAGGTCGGCGACGAGGTCGAGGCCCTCGTCCTCCAGAAGGAGGACAAGGAAGGCCGGCTGATCCTGTCCAAGAAGCGGGCGCAGTACGAGCGCGCGTGGGGCACGATCGAGAAGATCAAGGAAGAGGACGGCGTCGTCACCGGCACCGTCATCGAGGTCGTCAAGGGCGGCCTCATCCTCGACATCGGTCTGCGCGGCTTCCTGCCCGCGTCGCTCGTCGAGATGCGTCGCGTCCGCGACCTCGGCCCGTACGTGGGCAAGGAGATCGAGGCCAAGATCATCGAGCTCGACAAGAACCGCAACAACGTGGTCCTGTCGCGCCGTGCCTGGCTCGAGCAGACGCAGTCCGAGGTCCGCTCCACCTTCCTGCAGACGCTGCAGAAGGGCCAGGTGCGCCCCGGTGTCGTCTCCTCGATCGTCAACTTCGGTGCGTTCGTGGACCTCGGTGGCGTGGACGGGCTCGTGCACGTCTCGGAGCTGTCCTGGAAGCACATCGACCACCCGTCCGAGGTCGTCGAGGTCGGCCAGGAGGTCACGGTCGAGGTCCTGGACGTCGACTTCGACCGCGAGCGGGTCTCGCTGTCGCTGAAGGCGACGCAGGAGGACCCGTGGCAGGCGTTCGCCCGGACGCACGCCATCGGCCAGGTCGTCCCCGGCAAGGTCACCAAGCTCGTCCCGTTCGGTGCGTTCGTGCGCGTCGAGGACGGCATCGAGGGTCTGGTCCACATCTCGGAGCTGGCCGTGCGCCACGTCGAGATCCCGGAGCAGGTCGTCCAGGTCGGCGACGACGTCTTCGTCAAGGTCATCGACATCGACCTCGAGCGTCGCCGCATCTCGCTGTCGCTCAAGCAGGCGAACGAGGGCTTCGACCCCGAGTCGGAGGACTTCGACCCCGCGCTGTACGGCATGGCGGCCGAGTACGACGAGGCCGGCAACTACAAGTACCCCGAGGGCTTCGACCCGGCCACGAACGAGTGGCTCGAGGGCTTCGAGACCCAGCGCGAGGCGTGGGAGGCCCAGTACGCAGCCGCTCACGAGCGCTGGGAGGCGCACCGCAAGCAGGTCGCCGAGGCCGCCAAGGCCGACGCCGAGGCTGCGACGTCCGAGTCCGCTCCCGCCGCCGGTGGCCCCGTGCCGTCGACGTACTCCTCGTCGACCGACGAGGCCGCGGGCACGCTCGCGTCCGACGAGGCGCTCGCCGCTCTGCGCGAGAAGCTCACGGGCAACTGAGTCACCTCTGACCGTCCGGGAGCGTGCTCCCGGACGGTCGAGACACCGGGCCGGTCACCTTCGGGTGGCCGGCCCGTCGTCGTCCGCGGCGGGACGACCCGCGCTCTCGCGCGCGGCGTCCGGCCGGCCGCCACGCACGGAGAGGTTCCGCGGGGGCGCGGTTCGCGCCGGGCGGGCAGGATGGGGTCCATGCAGCGGATCGGTCTGACAGGCGGGATCGCGGCGGGAAAGTCCGTGGCCGCGCGGCGGTTCGACGAGCTCGGTGCGGTCGTGATCGACTCCGACGTGCTCGCCCGCGAGGCGGTGGCGCCCGGGTCCGAGGGCTTGGCCGAGGTGGTCGAGACGTTCGGCGAGACGGTCCTCGACGCGGACGGCGGCCTCGACCGCACCGCGCTGGCGGCGCTCGTGTTCGGCGACGACGAACGGCGGCGCGCGCTCGAGGCCATCGTGCACCCCGTGGTCCGAAGGCTCGGCGCGGAGCGTGAGGCTGCCGCGGCGACGGCCGACCCCGGCGCCGTCGTCGTGCACGACATCCCGCTGCTGGTCGAGACGGGGCAGGCCGACTCGTTCCACCTCGTCGTGGTGGTGCACGCTCCCGCACTCCTGCGCGTCGAGCGCCTCGTCCGGCTCCGCGGGATGGACCGGCAGGCCGCCGAGGCCCGCGTGGCCGCGCAGGCGAGCGACGAGTCGCGCCTGCAGGTAGCGGACGTCGTGCTCGACGGTTCGGGCACCGACGAGGAGCTGCGTGCGCAGGTCGACGACCTGTGGGACCGCCTGTGCGTCGAGCGTGCCCAGGAGCGTCAGGCCGAGCAGGCGGACGCGCAGCACGGCTGAGCCGGCCCGCGCCGCGCAAGTCCCGCTTCCGGGGCATTCCGCGCCCGACCGCCTACCGCTAGTGTCCCCAGCAGGCAAGGGACGAACCGCCCGATGCCTGCGGGGGGCTCAACCCTGACGTGCCGCGTGTCGATAGATGCCACAAGCCGGTGCCGATGGGGTCGCCGCGAGAAGGAGGTACGAGCTGATGGTCAAGCCCGTTCAGACACGGGCGTCGGTCTCGGTCGCATCGACGCTGCTCTCCGAGGCTCGGATGCTGGAGCTCGCCGAGAAGGCCTCGACCGCCACCGACGACGCATCGGGTCGTTTCCGCGTCGAGGGCCGCACGCCGCACACGACGACGTTCTCCCTGCGTGACCACCTCGACGGCTCCGAGGTGCTGCGGTTCGAGACGAAGACGGATCGCGCCGTCGGCCGGACCACGGCGCGCACGGCGATCACGTTCTTCCGGACCAAGGAGGGCGGCCTGGCGGGCCTCGTGCCCGAGGCGAAGCGCAAGCTGCTCGGCTTCCGGGCCTACACCGACTTCATGGACTGGTACGTGCTGTCGATCGTGCGCGAGGACCCGAACGCGATCGTGACGGTCGTCGACGGCAAGGACTGACACCATCGGGCCGTGCGCTGCTCTCGCATCGCCGTCCTGGACCTCGACACACCCGCCCCGAGCGTGGGCTGCCGCTCACCGCTCGGGGCGGGTGTGTCGGTGGTCCGACGTACGGTGGTGCCATGCGTCCAGTCACGGAGCTCCAGCGCACCGTCGCACCGTTCGAGGTCATCTCGGAGTACACCCCGTCGGGTGACCAGCCTCAGGCGATCGCGCAGCTCGCCGCGCGCCTGAACGCCGGCGAGAAGGACGTCGTCCTGCTCGGGGCGACGGGGACGGGCAAGTCGGCCACCACCGCGTGGCTCATCGAGCAGGTGCAGCGCCCCACGCTGGTCATGGCGCCCAACAAGACGCTCGCCGCGCAGCTCGCGAACGAGTTCCGCGAGCTTCTCCCGAACAACGCCGTCGAGTACTTCGTGTCGTACTACGACTACTACCAGCCCGAGGCGTACATCGCGCAGACGGACACCTACATCGAGAAGGACTCGTCGATCAACGACGAGGTGGAGCGCCTGCGGCACTCCGCGACGTCGTCGCTGCTGACCCGGCGTGACGTGGTCGTCGTGGCCTCGGTGTCGTGCATCTACGGCCTGGGGACGCCGCAGGAGTACGTGGACCGCATGGTCACGCTGCGGGTCGGTGAGCACGTGGACCGCGACCAGCTGCTGCGACGGTTCGTGCAGATGCAGTACACGCGCAACGACATGGCGTTCACGCGCGGCACGTTCCGGGTCCGCGGCGACACGGTCGAGATCATCCCGAAGTACGAGGAGCTCGCGATCCGGATCGAGTTCTTCGGCGACGAGATCGAGGCGATCGCGACCCTGCACCCGCTCACGGGCGAGGTCCTGCGGGCTGAGGACGAGATGATGATCTTCCCTGCGACGCACTACGTCGCGGGCCCCGAGCGCATGGAGCGCGCGATCGGCGGCATCGAGGCCGAGCTCGAGGCGCGGCTCGACGAGCTGGAGCGTCAGGGCAAGCTGCTCGAGGCGCAGCGCCTGCGCATGCGCACGACGTACGACATCGAGCTCATGCGTCAGGTCGGCTCGTGCTCGGGGATCGAGAACTACTCGCGGCACATCGACGGCCGTGCCCCCGGGACGGCGCCGAACACGCTGCTCGACTTCTTCCCCGAGGACTTCCTCCTCGTGATCGACGAGTCGCACGTGACCGTGCCCCAGATCGGCGCGATGTTCGAGGGCGACATGTCCCGCAAGCGCGCGCTGGTCGACCACGGGTTCCGGCTGCCCAGCGCGACGGACAACCGCCCGCTGCGGTGGGAGGAGTTCGTCGAGCGCATCGGTCAGACGGTCTACTTGTCGGCCACCCCCGGCGACTACGAGCTGTCCATGGCGGACGGCGTCGTCGAGCAGATCATCCGGCCCACGGGCCTCGTCGACCCCGAGGTCGTCGTGAAGCCGACGAAGGGCCAGATCGACGATCTGCTGGGTGAGATCCGGGATCGCGTCGAGCGCGACGAGCGCGTGCTGGTGACGACCCTCACCAAGAAGATGGCCGAGGACCTCACGGACTACTTCCTGGAGAAGGGCGTGCGGGTGCGGTACCTGCACTCCGAGGTCGACACGCTGCGCCGCGTCGAGCTGCTGCGCGAGCTGCGGATGGGCGAGTACGACGTCCTGGTCGGGATCAACCTGCTGCGCGAGGGGCTCGACCTGCCCGAGGTCTCCCTCGTCGCGATCCTCGACGCGGACAAGGAGGGCTTCCTGCGTTCGGGGAAGTCGCTCATCCAGACCATCGGCCGCGCGGCGCGCAACGTCTCCGGCCAGGTGCACATGTACGCGGACAAGATCACGCCCGCGATGCAGCTGGCGATCGAGGAGACCGCGCGCCGCCGTGAGAAGCAGGTCGCGTACAACACCGCGCACGGCATCGACCCGCAGCCGCTGCGGAAGAAGATCGGCGACATCACCGACCTTCTGGCGCGCGAGGACGCCGACACGGCCGAGCTCCTGGGCGGCGGCGGGCGGCAGGCGAGCCGGGGCAAGGCGCCGGTGCCGGGCTTCGGTTCGCAGGCCGCGGTGCGGGACGAGCGGACCAGGCTGACCGGCGCCGCTGCCGGGGAGCTGGCGGGCCTGATCCAGGACCTCACGGACCAGATGCACGGCGCGGCGGCCGAGCTGCAGTTCGAGCTCGCGGCCCGCCTGCGTGACGAGATCTCCGGGCTCAAGAAGGAGCTCCGGCAGATGCAGGCCGCGACGGCGTAGCGGTCACCTCGACCTCCGGGACGCGGCGGATGGTGATCGACGGCACGCCGATCGCCGGCACGGTGGACAGCAGGTCGCCGCTGCGTCGCATACGATGACCACCGGTGAAGGGGAGTACCCCACAATCGGCCGCGTCGTCATCACGGACCTCGCCGCTCGGAGCACCAGGTCACAGGGCCTGGCTCCGGACGGTCGGAGCCCGGTGCGGTCGGCCCGGGTCAGCGGGCGGGGGAGACCTTCGGTACTGACGCGCATCTCGTACCGGAGGAGTATCTCGTGGATGTTCCCAACGTCGTCTGGATCCTGACCGGCGTCGCCGTCGTCGGACTCATCGTCTTCGACTTCTTCGCCCACGTGCGCACGCCGCACGAACCGACCTTCCGTGAGTCGGCGTGGTGGTCGACGGTCTACATCGCGCTCGCGCTCGTGTTCGGCGTGGGGCTCGGGGTCGTCGCGGGCTGGGACCTCGGCGCCGAGTACTTCGCGGGCTACGTGACCGAGAAGAGCCTGTCGGTCGACAACCTCTTCGTGTTCCTCATCATCATGACGAGGTTCGCGGTGCCGCGAGCCTTCCAGCAGAAGGTCCTGCTGGTGGGCGTCGCGATCGCGCTGGTCCTGCGCACGATCTTCATCCTGCTCGGCGCGGCCGCGATCGAGCAGTGGTCGTGGGTCTTCTACGTGTTCGGCGCGTACCTCGTCTACACGGGCGTCAAGCTGGCCCGTGACCACGCCGACGAGGCGCCCGACGACGCGGCCGGCAACGGCTTCATGGTGCGCTTCGTGCGCCGGGTGCTGCCGACGACGGACGAGTACCACGACGACCGCCTCACGGTCCGCATCGACGGCCGCCGCGTGCTGACGCCGATGCTCCTGGTGATGGTGGCGATCGGCTCGACGGACATCTTGTTCGCGCTCGACTCCATCCCTGCGATCTACGGTCTGACGTCCGAGCCGTACATCGTCTTCACCGCCAACGCGTTCGCGCTGCTCGGCCTGCGCCAGCTCTACTTCCTCATCGGTGGCCTGCTGGAGCGGCTCGTCTACCTGTCGCAGGGGCTCGCGGTGATCCTGGGCTTCATCGGCATCAAGCTCGTGCTGCACGCGATGCACACCAACGAGCTGCCCTTCATCAACGGTGGCGAGCACGTCGAGTGGGCGCCGGAGATCCCGATCTGGCTCTCGCTCACCGTGATCCTCGGGACGCTCGCGATCGCCACGATCACGAGCCTGATCAAGACGCGCAACGACCAGCGCACCGAGCCGGCGGTCCCGGCCATGGAGGAGTGACGTGGACGTCTCGCTGCTGGTCTGGGCGGTCTCGATCGGGATCGTCGTCGCACTGCTGGTCGTCGACATCGTCGTCGTCGGACGGCGTCCGCACGTCCCCAGCACCGCCGAGTGCCTGCGCCACCTCGCGTTCTACGTCGGTCTCGCGATCGCGTTCGGCCTGGCCGTGTGGGCGACGTCGGGCGGGCAGTACGCCGGGGAGTTCTTCGCAGGATGGCTGACGGAGTACTCGCTGTCGGTCGACAACCTGTTCGTCTTCATGCTCATCATGTCGCGGTTCGCCGTGCCCCGGCCGTACCAGCAGACGGCCCTGCTCGTCGGGATCGTGCTCGCCCTGGTCTTCCGCACCGCGTTCATCCTCGCGGGCGCCGCGATCGTCAGCACGTTCAGCTGGGTGTTCTACCTCTTCGGGGCGTTCCTCGTCTGGACCGGCTGGAAGGTCGGCAGGCAGGGCGCGCAGGACGAGCCGGAAGAGTTCCACGCGCCGTTGCTGCTTCGTCTGGTGGAGCGGTGGTTCCCGGCGACCTCCGAGTACCACGGGGTCAAGCTCACGGTGGTCGCGGGCGGCCGTCGCCTGATCACCCCCATGCTGATCGTGCTCATCGCCCTGGGGGCGACGGACCTGCTCTTCGCGTTCGACTCCATCCCGGCGCTGTTCGGGCTGACGAGCGAGCCGTACCTCATCATGATGGCGAACCTGTTCGCGCTCATGGGACTGCGCCAGCTCTACTTCTTGCTCGGCGACCTGCTCGCGCGGCTCGTGTACCTCAGCTACGGGTTGGCGGTCCTGCTCGGCTTCATCGGGGTGAAGCTCGTCCTCGAGGCGCTGCACGAGAACGAGGTTCCCTTCATCAACGGGGGCGAACCCGTGGCGTGGGCACCGGAGATCCCGATCTGGGTGTCGCTGCTCTCGATCGTCGTGATCCTCGGCACGACCGCCGCCGCGAGCCTGGCGAAGTCGCGCCGTGACGAGCGTCGTGCGCTGACCGACGCCCCCGTCTGAGGACGCCGCGCAGGCGTCAGCCTGCCCAGGGCCCCAGGACGAGGTTCCACTCGCGGACCTCGGTCGCGGCGATCAGACCCTCGAGGTGGAACGGGTCGGCCTCGAGCAGCGCCCGCAGAGCCGCCTCGTCGTCGGCCGAGAAGATGAGCAGGGCGCCGGGGGAGCCGCCGACGTAGGGGCCGGAGCCGCGCAGGGCGCCGGACTCGGCGAGCCCGGCGAGGTACGCGCGGTGGCGGGGGCGCACGACGTCGCGGACGTCGTCGCGCTGGTCGTACGTGTACTGGACGGCGAACATCGGCATGCGCCCCATCCTGCCCGACGGCGAGCCCGTCCGGGCGTGGTGCCTGCGCCGCGGGATGGCAGAGTGGCGGGATGACGACGAGCGTGACCCTGGCGGACGGCATGCGGATGCCCGTCCTGGGCTTCGGCGTGTACAAGGTCTCCGACGATGACGCGACCCCGGCGGTGGCCGAGGCGCTGGCGGCGGGCTACCGGCTCGTCGACACGGCGACGCTCTACGGCAACGAGGCGGGCGTCGGGCGAGCCGTCCGGGCGAGCGGCCTGGAGCGCGACGAGGTCTTCGTCACGACGAAGCTGTGGAACGACGCGCACGGCGACGCCGCCGAGGCAGCGTTCGCGGCGTCGGTCGAACGGCTCGGTCTCGGGGTGCCGGACCTGTACCTCATCCACTGGCCCGCGCCCGCGCGGGACCTGTACGTGCCGACCTGGCGCACGCTGCTGCGGCTGCGAGACGAGGGTCGTGTGCGGTCCGTCGGCGTGTCCAACTTCCAGCCCGCGCACCTGCGCCGCATCGTCGAGGACTCGGGCGAGGTGCCGGTGGTGAACCAGGTCGAGCTGCACCCCTACCTCCAGCAGCGCGAGCTGCGTGCGCTGCACGGTGAGCTCGGTGTGGTGACGCAGGCGTGGTCGCCGCTGGGCCGCGGCGCCGTCCTGGCCGACCCGGTGATCGGCGACATCGCCCGCACGCACGGCGCGACCCCCGCGCAGGTCGTGCTGCGCTGGCACCTCGATCTCGGCGTCGCCGTGATCCCGAAATCGGTCACGCCCGCACGGATCCGGGAGAACCTGGCGGCGGCCGACCTCGAGCTGACCGAGGAGGACCACGAGCGGATCTCCGCACTCGACCGCGGCGAACGGTCGGGGTCCGACCCTGACGTGGTCAGCTGACCGCCACCCACGCACCACCAGTCCACGACCACCACCCGCCGTCGCCGGCACCGACGGCCCGAACGCGAGGGGCAACCATGGCGCGCGAGCTGCGCACCCTGCTGACCGACGACCTGCTGACGCGCGTGCACGAGCGCGCCGCGGGCCACGACCGTGACAACACGTTCCCGCACGAGGACCTCGCGGAGCTCGTCGAGGCGGGCTACCTGAGGGCGTTCGTCCCGCAGCGGCTGGGCGGCTCGGGCCTCACGCTCGAGGAGGTCGCCCGCGAGCAGGTACGCCTCGCGGCGGCCGCTCCCGCAACAGCGTTGGCCGTCAACATGCACCTCGTCGTCACGGGCATGGCGGCGCTGCTCGTCGGACGCGGCGACGACTCGCTGGAGTTCGTCCTGCGCGACGCGGGAGCCGGCGAGGTGTTCGCGTTCGGCAACTCCGAGGCGGGCAACGACCTGGTGATGTTCGGCTCGCGGACGCGCGCGGTGCCGACGCCGGACGGCGGCTACCGCTACCACGGCACGAAGATCTTCACGTCGCTCTCGCCGGTCTGGACCCGACTGGCGACGTTCGGCCTCGACGACTCCGACCCGTCCGACCCTCGGCTCGTGCACGGCGTCGTGAACCGGGACGGCACATCGTCGAAGAACGACTGGGACACGCTGGGGATGCGGGCCACCCAGTCCGAGACGACCGTGCTCGACGGCGCCCACGCGCCGGCGGACCGGGTGTACCGCCGACTGCCGCCGGGCCCGTCGGCCGACCCGTTCATCTTCGCGCTGTTCGCCGTGTTCGAGATCCTCCTGGGCGCGGTCTACACGGGGATCGGGCGCCGCGCGATCGAGCTCGCGGTCGCGGCCGCGCGTCGGCGCACGTCGTTCAAGCACGACGGCCGGCCGTACGCCCAGGACCCGGACATCCGCTGGCGGATCGCCGACGCCGCGCTCCTCCAGGACGGCGCCGAGCTGCAGGTCTTCGCGCTCGCGCGGGACGTCGACGAGCAGACCGACCACGGCAGCCGGTGGTTCGCGCAGCTCGTGGGGCTCAAGGTGCGGGCGACCGAGTCGGCTCGCCAGGTCGTCGAGCTCGCGTTGCGGGCGTCCGGCGGGGGCGCGTACTTCTCCGGGAACGAGCTCGGCCGCCTGTACCGCGACGTGCTCGCCGGGATCTTCCACCCGTCGGACGACGAGTCCGCGCACGCGACCGTCGCCGCCTCGGTCCTCGGCCCGCTGGAGGACTGAGGCGGCGGTCAGACCTCACCAGCCGCGGTCACGCCACTGCGCGAGGTGCGGTCGCTCGGCGCCGAGCGTCGTGTCGCGACCGTGGCCCGGGTACACCCAGGTCGCGTCGTCGAACCGGTCGAACAGCCGCGCGGTCACGTCGTCGTACAGCGAGGTGAAGTCGTCGGGCGTCGTCGTCCGCCCGACGCCGCCGGGGAACAGAGAGTCGCCCGTGAAGACGTGGGCCCGGCCGGCGACCGCTCCCGGGCAGGTGACGTGCTCGGGCTCGCGGTAGACGAGAGCGACGGCCCGGGTGTGTGCCCGCGCAGCGCGACGGCCTCGAGCGTGAGGTGACCGACCACGACGAGGTCGCCGTCGTGCAGCCGCCGGGTCACCGACGTGCCCGTGAGCTCGGTGATCGCGTCGGCATCGGGCGCCCCTGCAGCGACCTGGGCTCCGGTAGCGGCGACCACCGACGTGAGCGCCGCCAGATGGTCGCGGTGGCGGTGCGTCGTCACGACGACGTCGAGGCGCGCGGTCTCGTTGCCCTCGCGCACCAGCTCGAGCAGCCGGTCGGGGTCGGCCGCCGCGTCGACCAGCAGCTGCGACCCGCCGCGCCGGCACGTGACGAGGTAGGCGTCGTTGTCCATCGGGCCGACCGAGACCTTGCGGATCTCCACCTCGTCGAGCACCCGCAGCGCGGTGGGCCCGCCGGTGGTCACGTCTCCGGTGTAGGCGGTCATGCACGTCCCCTCTCGCGTGCGGCCGCCACGGCGACGGCGTGCGCCTGCGCGGCCTGCACGAGCGCGAGGTGCGAGAGCGCCTGCGGGACGTTGCCCGCCATGCGACGACCCTGCGGGTCGTACTGCTCCGCCAGGAGGCACACGTCGTTCGTCAGCCCGACGAGCGTGTCGAGCACGGCACCGGCGGCGTCGACCTCCCCGGTGCGTGCCAGGGCCTCGGCCAGCCAGAACGAGCAGGCCAGGAACGGGTGCTCATGCCCGGCGACGCCGTCGTCGGTCCGCTCCGGCAGGTAGCGCAGCAAGAGCCCGGGAGCGACCTCGAGCTCGGCCCGCACAGCGGCGATGGTGGCCCGCACGCGCTCGTCGTCGGGCGGCAGGAAGCCCACGTGGACCATCTGCAGCAGGGCGGCATCGGTGTGCTCGGCACCGTACGACTGGACGAACGTGCGGCGGCCGGCGTCCCAGCCGTGCTCGAGGACGTCCGCGTGGATCCGGTCGCGCGCGAGACGCCATCGTTCGACCGGGCCGTCGAGGCCGTGCTCCTCGACCGCGCGGACCGCACGGTCGACCGCCGCCCAGGACATGACCTTCGAGTGCACGAAGTGCTGCGGCTCACCGCGCACCTCCCAGATGCCCCGGTCGGGCGCGTCCCAGTGCTGCAGGAGCTCCTCGAGCAGGTGGCGCTGCAGCGACCACGCGGCGTCGTCCTCGAGGACGCCGGCCTCCCGCGCCGCGTGCAGCGCGCACATGACCTCGCCCAGGACGTCGTTCTGCACCTGGCCCGCGGCGAGGTTGCCCAGACGTACCGGCCGCGAGCCCGCGTAGCCGGGCAGGTGCGCGAGCTCGTGCTCGGGCAGGTCCCGGCCGCCGTCGAGGCGGTACATGATCTGCAGGTCGGCGGGGTCGCCCGCGACCGCGCGCAGCAGCCAGTCACGCCACTGCATCGCCTCCTGCGTGAAGCCCTGCTCGAGCAGCGCCTCGAGGGTCAGCGCGGCGTCGCGCAGCCAGCAGTAGCGGTAGTCCCAGTTGCGCTCGCCGCCGAAGTCCTCGGGCAGGCTCGTGGTCGCCGCGGCCGCGATCCCGCCGGTCTCGAAGTCGGTGAGCATCCGCAGGACGAGCAGCGAGCGGATCACCGCCTCCCGGTGCGGGCCGTCGTACCGCGTGTCGCGGGCCCACAGACCCCAGGCGATGCGGGTGGAGTCGACGCGCGCGGGCGAAGGCACGACCTCGGGCACCGGCTCCCACGAGGGGACCCAGGTGAGCGCGAGCTCCATGACCTGCCCGGCGTGCAGCTCGACCTCGTCGGCGTGACGGTGGTCGGCCGCGCGGGGCAGGTGCGTGCCGCGCAGGACGAGCGAGTCGGGGCCCGCGACGGCGCGGATCGCCGGGTCCGCGCCGCGGTTGCGCGTGACCCACGGCTGGATCGCGCCGTACCCGAAGCGCACGATCCACTCGTGCCGCACGTGCACCGTGCCGCGCGTGCACGTGACGTGACGCACGACGTCCGCGCGGCCGTCGGAGATGGGCATCGCGTCGACGACGACCGCGGCCCCGGTCGGGGTCTCGTAGGTCGTCTCGAGCACGAAGGAGTCGCCGAGGTAGCGCCGCGAGACGGTGTGCGCGTCCGGGACGGTGAGCAGCCACCGCCCGTTGTCCTCGGTGCCGAGGAGCCGGGCGAAGCACGCAGCGGAGTCGGCGTGCGGCAGGCAGAGCCAGTCGATCGAGCCGCGACGGGAGACGAGGGCCGTGGTGCGGCCGTCGCCGATCACCGCGTACCCGGCGATCGGGACGGGCAACGGCTCGGGGTCCGGTCCGGTGGCGGGTCCGCGTGCGGGCTCGTGGTTCGTCATGGTGGGACCAGCATGGATCGCCGTGCCGTGTCCAGCACGGCGGGCGCGGCGCGCGCGCGCCTCGCGTTCGGCACGACGAGGAGAGGAACACTGCGGTCGAACGGGTGTGCGAATGTCGGAGGTGGAACGTAGACTGCACGCCGTGAACGACCGTCTGGTGGTGCAGGGTGCCCGTGAGCACAACCTTCGCAACGTCGACCTGGACCTGCCGCGTGACCGGCTGATCGTGTTCACGGGCCTGTCGGGCTCGGGGAAGTCGTCGTTGGCGTTCGACACGATCTTCGCCGAGGGGCAGCGGCGGTACGTCGAGTCCCTGTCCGCGTACGCGCGTCAGTTCCTCGGGCAGATGGACAAGCCGGACGTCGACTTCATCGAGGGCCTGTCGCCCGCGGTGTCGATCGACCAGAAGTCCACCAACCGCAACCCGCGCTCGACGGTCGGCACGATCACCGAGGTCTACGACTACCTCCGTCTGCTCTACGCGCGCGCCGGCACGCAGCACTGCCCGGTGTGCGGTGAGCGCGTCACGGCGCAGACCCCCCAGCAGATCGTCGATCGCCTTCTCGAGCTCCCCGAGGGCACGCGGTACCAGGTGCTCGCTCCGGTGGTGCGAGGGCGCAAGGGCGAGTACGCGGACCTGTTCGCCGAGCTCCAGGCCAAGGGCTTCGCCCGCGCGAGGGTGGACGGCGAGGTGGTCCAGCTCGCGTCCCCGCCGGCGCTGGAGAAGAAGCTCAAGCACGACATCGAGGTCGTCGTCGACCGGCTCGTCGCCCGCGAGGGCGTCCAGCGGCGCCTCACCGACTCGGTCGAGACCGCGCTCGGGCTGGCCGGCGGGCTGCTGCTCGTGGACCTCGTCGACCGCGACATCGACGACCCCGACAAGGTCCGCCGGTTCTCGGAGCAGCGCGCGTGCCCGAACGACCACGCCCTGACGCTCGACGAGATCGAGCCGCGGACGTTCTCGTTCAACGCGCCCTACGGTGCATGCCCCGAGTGCACGGGCATCGGCTCGCGCCTCGAGGTCGACCCCGAGCTGGTCGTCCCGGACGAGGACCTCTCGCTCGAGGACGGCGCGGTCGTGCCGTGGGCGCAGACGTCGTCGGAGTACTTCGGCCGCGTGCTGAACGCCCTGGCCGACGAGATGGGCTTCTCGATGACCGTGCCGTGGCGCGCGCTCCCGCAGCGCGCGAAGGACGCGGTCCTGCACGGCCGCAACCACGAGGTCCACGTGCGGTACAAGAACCGGTGGGGTCGCGAGCGGCAGTACTCGACCGGCTTCGAGGGCGTGATCACCTTCCTCGAGCGGCGGCACGCCGAGACCGAGTCGGACTGGAGCAAGGACAAGTACGAGGGCTTCATGCGCGAGGTCCCGTGCCCGACCTGCAAAGGCCAGCGGCTCAAGCCCGAGGTCCTCGCGGTCCTCGTCGGCGGGCGCTCGATCGCCGAGGTCTGCGACCTGCCGATCCGCGAGGCGCGCGACTTCCTGGACACGCTCGAGCTCGGCGAGCGCGAGCGCCAGATCGCGGCGCAGGTGCTCAAGGAGATCCAGGCGCGCCTCGGCTTCCTGCTCGACGTGGGGCTCGACTACCTGTCGCTCATGCGTCCGGCGGCCACGCTCTCGGGCGGCGAGGCGCAGCGCATCCGGCTCGCGACCCAGATCGGCTCGGGCCTCGTCGGGGTCCTGTACGTGCTCGACGAGCCCTCGATCGGGCTGCACCAGCGCGACAACCGGCGCCTGATCGACACCCTCACGCGCCTGCGCGACCTCGGCAACACGCTCATCGTCGTCGAGCACGACGAGGACACCATCAGGATGGCCGACTGGATCGTCGACATCGGTCCCGGCGCGGGGGAGCACGGTGGGCACGTCGTGCACTCGGGCGACCTGGCCGGCCTGCTCGCGTCGCGCGAGTCGGTGACCGGTGCCTACCTCTCGGGGCGTCGCCAGATCCCGATGCCGCAGAGCCGCCGGCCCGTCGACAAGGGTCGGGTCGTCACCGTGCACGGCGCGCGCGAGCACAACCTGCGCGGCATCGACGTGTCCTTCCCGCTGGGTGTGCTCACCGCGGTCACGGGCGTGTCCGGCTCGGGCAAGTCGACCCTGGTCAACTCGATCCTCTACACGGTCATGGCCAACGAGCTGAACGGCGCCCGTCAGGTCGCCGGGCGGCACAAGCGCGTGAGCGGCCTGGACCACCTCGACAAGGTCGTCCACGTGGACCAGGGGCCCATCGGGCGCACGCCGCGGTCCAACCCCGCGACGTACACCGGTGTCTGGGACCACGTGCGGCGGCTGTTCGCGGAGACGACCGAGGCGAAGGTCCGGGGCTACACGCCCGGGCGCTTCTCGTTCAACGTCAAGGGCGGCCGCTGCGAGGCGTGCTCGGGCGACGGGACGCTCAAGATCGAGATGAACTTCCTCCCGGACGTCTACGTCCCGTGCGAGGTGTGTCACGGCGCGCGGTACAACCGCGAGACGCTCGAGGTGCACTTCAAGGGCAAGACGGTCGCCGACGTGCTCGACATGCCGATCGAGGAGGCGTCCGAGTTCTTCGCCGCCGTGCCCGCGATCAGCCGCCACCTCAAGACGCTGGTCGACGTGGGCCTGGGCTACGTCCGGCTCGGCCAGCCCGCTCCGACGCTGTCAGGCGGCGAGGCTCAGCGCGTCAAGCTCGCTGCCGAGCTGCAGCGGCGGTCGACCGGACGCACCGCGTACGTCCTGGACGAGCCGACGACGGGCCTGCACTTCGAGGACATCCGCAAGCTGCTCGGCGTGCTGCAGTCGCTCGTCGACAAGGGCAACACCGTGATCGTCATCGAGCACAACCTCGACGTCATCAAGAACGCCGACTGGGTGATCGACATGGGCCCGGAGGGCGGCTCAGGCGGCGGGTCGGTCGTGGCGGAAGGCACGCCCGAGAGCGTCGCGCGGGTGCCCGCGAGCCACACCGGCAGGTTCCTCGCCGAGGTGCTGGACGCCGGTTCGGAGGTCGAGCGCACCGCGGTCTCCGCCTGACGGGGCGGAGCGCGCGACGTCAGGCGTGCGCGAGCGGCTCGAACGTCACCGGCACCGGCTCGTGCCGGACGGTGAAGTTCACCGAACGGGCGATGAAGCAGTGCTCGTGCGCGCGGTGGTGCAGGTCCTCGAGGACGCCGTCGTCGATGGCCCGCCCGTCGGCGAGGACGTGGTTGCGCAGGACGACGCGCGGCCGCAGAACCACCTCGGTGAACTGCCCGTGCCCGGCGGACTCGATCCGCATCGTGCCCTGCGCGGCGTCGCTGTAGCCGACGACCACGACACCGGCCTTCGCGGCGAGGTGCAGGAACCAGAGCATGTGGCACTGCGCGAGCGCGCCGACCATGAGGTCCTCGGGCGACCAGCGGGCCGGGTCGCCGCGGAACGCGGGGTCGGACGTCCCGGGCAGCGGGAGCTTGTCGCCTGACGTGAGCTCGTGGTTGCGGCCGTAGGACGTGTAGGTCGAGGTCCCCTGGTCGCCCGCGCCGGTCCACGCCAGGTCCACCGAGTACGAGTGCAGCAGCTGCGCCATGTACGCACGCTAGTCGGGCAGGGCGCGGCCCGCGGGACGACGGGGTGTGTCGGCAGGGCGAACTAGGCTCGGAGCATGGCCGATCCCGCGACGTACCGACCCGCCCCGGGCGAGATCCCGGACGCGCCGGGCGTGTACCGGTTCCGGGACGCCGACGGCCGCGTGATCTACGTCGGCAAGGCGAAGAGCCTGCGGTCGCGACTGTCGTCGTACTTCCAGGACGTCGCCGGGCTGCACCCGCGCACGCAGACGATGGTCACCACCGCGTCCTCCGTGCAATGGACCGTGGTCGGCACCGAGGTCGAGGCCCTCGCGCTCGAGTACTCGTGGATCAAGGAGTTCGACCCGCGGTTCAACGTCAAGTACCGCGACGACAAGTCGTACCCGTACCTGGCCGTGACACTGGCCGAGCAGTTCCCGCGCGTCCAGGTCATGCGCGGCGCGAAGCGCAAGGGCACCCGGTACTTCGGTCCGTACGCGCACGCCTGGGCCATCCGGGAGACGGTCGACCTGCTGCTGCGGGTGTTCCCCGTGCGCACGTGCTCGGCGGGGGTGTTCAAGCGTGCCGCGCAGCAAGGGCGCCCGTGCCTGCTCGGGTACATCGACAAGTGCTCGGCGCCGTGCGTCGGCCGGATCTCGCCCGAGGACCACCACCGCCTCGCCGAGGAGTTCTGCGACTTCATGGCGGGGGACACGTCACGGTTCGAGCGCCGGCTCACGCGTCGGATGCAGGAGGCTGCGGCCGAGCTCGACTACGAGCAGGCCGCGCGCCTGCGGGACGACATCGCGACGCTGCGACGAGCCACCGAGCGCAACGCCGTCGTGCTCCCCGACGGGACGGACGCGGACGTCTTCGGTCTGGCCGGTGACGAGCTCGAGGCCGCGGTCCAGGTCTTCCACGTCCGCGACGGTCGGATCCGTGGGCAGCGGGGCTGGGTCGTGGAGAAGGTCGAGAACCTCACCGACGCGGAGCTCGTCGAGCACCTGCTGCAGCAGGTCTACGGGACCGAGGAGGACTCCGACGGGAGCGCCGTGCCGCGCGAGGTGCTCGTCCCGGTGCTCCCGACCGACGTCGAGCAGGTGGAGTCCTGGCTGTCCGGGATCCGCGGTTCGCGCGTCCGGGTCCGGGTGCCGCAGCGCGGGGACAAGCGCGAGCTGGCGCAGACGGTCCTCAAGAACGCTGAGCACGCGCTCGTGCTGCACCGCACGCGTCGCGCCGGTGACCTGACGTCGCGCAGCCAGGCGCTGCGCGAGATCCAGGAGGCCCTCGGCCTGCCCAGCGCCCCGCTGCGGATCGAGTGCTACGACGTGTCGCACAACCAGGGCACGTTCCAGTCCGCGTCGATGGTCGTGTTCGAGGACGGGCTGGCGCGCAAGAGCGAGTACCGCCTGTTCAGCGTCCGGGGTCCGCGCGGCGAGGGCGCCGCCGACGACACGGCTGCGATGCACGAGGTGATCACCCGCAGGTTCCGGCGCTACCTCGCCGAGCGCTCTGAGGCGAGCGATGTCGAGCTCGGCGACGGAGCCGACGACGACGAGCCACTGGTGTCCGGCCCGATCGACGAGAGCACGGGCAAGCCACGCCGGTTCGCCTACCCGCCCAACCTCGTCGTCGTGGACGGCGGGCCGCCGCAGGTCGCCGCCGCGGCCGCGGCGCTGGCCGAGCTCGGGATCGACGACGTCGCGCTGTGCGGGCTCGCGAAGCGGCTCGAGGAGGTCTGGCTGCCGGGAGACGACTACCCGGTCATCCTGCAGCGGAGCTCGGAGGGTCTGTACCTGCTGCAGCGCGTCCGCGACGAGGCGCACCGTTTCGCGATCAACGCGCACCGCAAGCGCCGCAGCAAGGGGATGACGGCCTCGGTGCTCGACGACGTCCCCGGGCTGGGCCCGGCGCGGCAGAAGGCGCTGCTGCGGCACTTCGGCTCGGTCAAGCGGCTGCGAGCGGCGAGCGTCGAGGAGATCGCGACGGTGCCGGGGATGGGGGAGCGCACCGCGGCAGCGGTCGTGGCCGCCCTGCTCCCCGCCGACGCGGCGTCCGTTGAGCCGGGCGAGGTCGCCGAGCCCGCACCGGCCCACGACGACCCGCCGATCGACCCCGCACCCGACGCCGTCGCGCAGTCCGCTGGCATGCTGGGGACATGACCGACGAGCCCTCTCCCACCACGGTTCCCGCCGGCATCCCAGCGATCGACGCGGCGACGGAGCACCCCCGCCTGCACCAGCCGCAGGTCCTGATCATCACGGGCATGTCCGGGGCGGGTCGCACGCGCGCCGCGGCCGTCCTGGAGGACCTCGACTGGTACGTCGTCGACAACCTGCCCGCACAGATGCTCACCCACCTGGTCGGCATGCTGACCAGCGGCCCGCCCGACGCGCGTGCCACCCGTGTCGCTGCGGTGATCGACGTGCGGGGCCACGGCTTCTTCGCGGACCTCGCGCGGGTGCTCGGCGGGCTGCGGGCCGCCGGCGTGGAGTACCGGATCCTGTTCCTGGACGCGTCCGACGAGGTGCTCGTGCGGCGTTACGAGCAGGTGCGTCGGCCTCACCCGCTGCAGGGTGACGGCACGCTGCTGGACGGCATCGTCGAGGAGCGACAGGTGCTCTCGGACATCCGTGAGCGTGCCGACAACGTCATCGACACCTCCGACCTCAACGTCCACGACCTCGCCCGCCAGGTGCGCTCGCTCGTCGCGGGCGACGCCGACGAGCACCTGCGCGTCAACGTGACGTCGTTCGGCTTCAAGTACGGCATCCCGCTCGACGCCGACCACGTGGTCGACGTGCGCTTCCTGGCGAACCCGTACTGGGTGACGGAGCTGCGTCACCTCACCGGCCGCGACGCACCGGTGCGGGACTACGTGCTCGGCCTGCCGGGCGCCGCGACGTTCGTCGAGCGGTACGTCGACGCGCTCGAGCCCGTGCTGGCCGGGTACCTGAGCGAGGAGAAGCGGTACGTGACGATCGCGGTCGGCTGCACGGGCGGCAAGCACCGCTCGGTGGCCATCAGCGAGGCCATCGCCGCGCGGCTGCGCGACGCGGGTCACCGTGTCACCGTCGCGGCCCGCGACCTCGGCAAGGAGTGATCCCCGCGAGCACGGAGCCGCCGTCGATGTGGGCGCCGACGCCCGCAGGGGGTGTCGGGCCGGTCCCGGACGCCCTGCCGCGCGGCGTGCGACGGGGTCCGTCGGTCGTCGCGATCGGTGGCGGGCACGGGCTGTCAGCCACCCTGTCGGCGCTGCGGCTCATGACGGACCAGATCACGGCCGTGGTCACGGTCGCGGACGACGGCGGCTCGTCGGGCCGGCTGCGCGACGAGCTGTCCGTGCTGCCGCCGGGTGACCTGCGCATGGCACTGGCCGCGCTGTGCGACGACTCGGACTGGGGCCGCACCTGGCGTGACGTGCTGCAGCACCGGTTCCACACGTCGGGACCGCTCGACCAGCACGCGCTCGGCAACCTCCTGATCGTCACGTTGTGGGAGCTGCTCGGCGACCCTGTCGCGGGGCTCGACTGGGTCGGGCGCCTGCTCGGTGCGCGCGGGCGCGTGCTGCCCATGACCGAGGTGCCGCTGCTGATCGAGGCCGACGTCCGCCGCGGGGACGGCCGGCGCGTGACCGTGCGGGGGCAGAGCGC
>PJTO01000385.1_pt1 | contig 21619 bp, 19 predicted proteins | sample 1512101 | NCBI WGS metagenome assembly PJTO01 (sample SAMN08177690, study PRJNA422409) | Soil metagenome, whole genome shotgun sequencing project.
CTGCTTGGATGGATAAGACCTTCTGAGGTAAGCAGCCCAAAGCCAAAACTCGCGGCAAAACCATTCCCTTTCTCCATTCCATTAGGGCATCTCTTCGAGGTATCTTTGGTTCAACCTATATAGAGGAATCATCATTATTAATCACGGGGTGGATCACAAATGGGGACATTTAATTATCAGGGCGAGCAATTTTTACTGGATGGCAAACCGATTCGCATTATCTCCGGCGCTATACATTATTTTCGCGTAGTGCCCGAGTATTGGCGCGATCGTCTTCTTAAGCTGAAAGCTTGCGGCTTTAATACGGTGGAAACCTATGTGGCATGGAATCTGCACGAGCCGCGCGAAGGCGAATTCCGCTTCGACGGACTCGCTAACATTGAACAGTTTATTCAAATTGCCGCCGACGTCGGACTGCTCGTGATCGTCCGCCCCAGCCCCTATATTTGTGCAGAGTGGGAATTCGGAGGACTGCCTGCATGGCTGCTCGCCGATTCCGATATGAGATTGCGCTGTTTCCATCAGCCTTTCCTGGACAAAGTCGACGCTTACTACGATGTGCTGCTGCCCAAGTTCAAGCCCCTGCTCTGTACGAACGGCGGGCCGATCATTGCCATGCAGATCGAGAATGAGTACGGCAGCTACGGCAACGACAAAAAATATTTGGAATACTTAAAGACCAGTATGCAGTCTCGCGGAATGGATGTCCTTCTTTTCACGTCGGATGGCCCAGAAGACGCTATGCTGCAAGGGGGAATGGTGGACGGCGTGCTCGAAACCGTCAATTTCGGTTCCCGTCCTGCAGAAGCCTTCGCGAAATTGCGCGAATACCAAAGCGACAAACCGCTCATGTGCATGGAATTCTGGAACGGCTGGTTCGATCATTGGGGCGAGCAGCATCATACCCGGGATGAAGCCGATGTTGCGAAGGTATTCCAGGAAATGCTGGAGGCGAACGCTTCGGTCAATTTCTATATGTTCCATGGCGGAACGAATTTCGGCTTCTATAACGGCGCCAACAATCCGAAATATGCACCTACGATTACAAGCTACGACTACGATGTGTTGCTCAGCGAATCGGGAGATCCGACCCCCAAATTTTATGCCGTACGCAGCGTGATCGAGCAATATGAGAAGTTGGATCCTTTAGTGCTGCCCGATCCGATTAAGAAACAAGCCTATGGGACGATTCAAATGACGGAATGGACGGGCTTGTTCGACCAATTGGATGCGTTGGGCACCAAAACGCAAAGCGCCTATCCCGAGACCATGGAGAAGCTGGGACAGGACTATGGATTTATTTTGTATAAGACGCACGTAACCGGGCCTCGGGGCAAAACAAATCTCACCCTGCAGGATGTGCGTGACCGGGCCATCGTTTATTTGGACAATCGGTATATTGGCGTAATCGAGAGAGACCGCGAGGAGCTGCAGGAGCTTGAACTGGAAATCCCGGCATCGGGAGCCCAATTGTCCATCCTTGTAGAAAACTTGGGGAGGACCAACTATGGCCGGTTTTTGAAGGATTGCAAAGGAATTACCGAAGGCGTGCGGCTTGGCTATCAATTTTTGTTCGATTGGGAAATCTACACGTTGCCGCTTGATAACCTGCATTCCCTTTCCTTCGAACCGGGCAACGGGCAGGAGACGGCTTCCGAAGAGGGCGGCGCGGAGCAGCCAATATTCTACAAAGGAATATTAACCATCGACGAAACGGCCGACACCTTTATGAATATGAGCGGCTGGACCAAAGGCGTTGTCTACGTGAACGGGTTTAACCTCGGCCGCTATTGGGAACGAGGACCTCAACAGACCTTGTATATTCCCGCTCCCCTCCTTAAAGTCGGAGATAACGAGATTATCATTTTCGAACTGCATGGAGCCCAGCAATTGAGCGTGGAATTTGAAGATACGGCTCGTCTGGGATAGATTTTGCATAAATGCCGTCATCTTTCGCGCCTCGATTTTCGCGACGAAAGATGACGGCATCTTATTTTCCCAGCGCAGAATTGAGCTCGGATTACTTCAATGCGCCTTCCGTTAATCCCGCTACAATGTAACGGTGAAAGAAAACGTACAGCACGATCATCGGGATCGTAATGATGGACAGAGCCGAGAACAGCAGCTTGTAGTCGGTCGTATATCGGCTAGAGAATGCCAGCAATCCGACGGGGATCGTCTTTAATTCGTCGTTCTGAATATAGAGCATGGCTAGCAGCAGTTCATTCCAAGTGTTGAGAGCGGAGAAAATGCCGACGGTTGCCATGCTTGGAATCAGCAGCGGAAAAATGATTTTCGCGAACAGGACGAAATTGCTGCAGCCATCGATCCTCGCCGCCTCCATCAGCTCTTTGGGCACGGAATCGAGATACGCTTTTAACAGAAAAATAGCTAGCGGCAGTCCGATCCCGATATAAGGAAGGATCAGCCCCATGTAGCTGTCTTTAAGATGAAGTCTCTCGAAAATATAGCTTTGCGCAATAAAAAAAGATTGCAGCGGCATAAACAAACCGAATACGAACATGAGCATAAGCGCTTTGCTGCCCGTAAACTTCAGCTTGCTGAAGGCGAATGCGGCCAGACTGGCAAACAGCAGAATGCCTACGATAGTAATAGACGTGACGATGACGCTATTCTTAGCATAGATGCTCATATTGCCTACATTCCAGGCGTCGGCCCAGTTCTGCCAAGCAATCGTGTTAGGCAAGCCGAACGGAGTCGTGAAAATTTCCCGATTGGTACGGAAGGACGACAGAACCAACCAGATCATCGGGTAGAAAAAAAAGCAGGATAGGACGATCATGAGCACGTAGTACAAAATTTTGGAGGGATATTGCTTCCCCGTTCGTACGCGATCGTCGGGTCTCTTCTCTATGTTCCAAGCTGCGGTCGCCAATGACAGCACCTCTTTCTTTCGAATGCGATAAGGAATGGGGACTAGTATTCCAGCGAGTTGTCTTTACGTTGAAGCTTGCCCGCCAACAAACCGATCACGGCGATCACTACCGTCATAATAACGGCCAGTGCAGAACCGTAGCCGATGCTCATGTTATTGAAAACCACTTTAACAAGATAAGTCGTTACGATTTCCGTGGAGTTATAAGGTCCTCCGTTCGTCATGACGTAGAACAGATCGAACGCTTGAAAACCGGTCAATACGCAGAGCATCACCCCGGTATCGACTAAGCCGCGGATCATCGGCATTTTAATTTTAGTAAAGATTGTCCATTCGGTTGCCCCGTCCAAATACGCCGATTCGTACACATCCTTGGGGATACGTTGAATGCCGGAATAGAAAATCGTCATGTAAAAGCCCGCATATACCCAACCGGATACGAGACAGATTGCAAACAGCGCCGTATTCGGATTGCCCAGCCAGACATTCGTCCAGCTTTCTAAGCCGACAGCCGTCAGAATGGAATTCAGCAGACCGAAATCGGAGTTGTACACGAATCTCCAGATGTAGGAGACGACAATCATCGGGAGCATCACCGGCGTGAAAAATGCGATGCGGAACAGGCTGCTTCCTTTACGTCCCATCGTAATTAATCCTGCAAGACATAATCCGACGAGAACCTCAAGAAATACGGTTGCGATAATGTAGATGAGAATATGGCCGTAGGAGCTCCAGTAGATGCGGTCTTGGAGCGCTCTGGCATAGTTGTCCAGCCCTACGAAGTTCATTGCTCCGAAGCCGTTCCATTCGTAAAAGCTGAAGGCAAAGGTCATCACAATGGGAACAAGAATTGTAAAAGCGAACAAGAGGACGGCAGGAGCAACGAATAGATAGGCTGATCTTGATTTGGGGGACATCTTCCCACCTCCATCGTAATGCGGTCAGGAAGGCCGGCTATAACCGTTAAGGCGCCGGCCTTCCTGTGAATTTCTACTTTTTAAGCGGTGCGATCGTATTGTCCAACTCGGCCAGCGCGGCTCCGGGCGTTCTCGCTCCGCTCAGCACTTGAGAGGTGGCCAAGTACAGCGCGTTAGCCACTTCGATGTTGTAGCCCATATCCGGAGGAGACACGACCACCGGAGCTCCCTGAAGCAGGTCGTTCATGCTGGAGGCCAGAGGGTTCATCGCCTCTTTGTCGATGCCGTCTTTCGTAATCGGAACGGCGCCTGCAGCGGACAGCTTCTTGGACGACTCGGCGGAGCTGTAGAGCTTCATGAACTCGATCGATTCCTCGACCAGCTTGGAATTTTTGTTGACGACCATTCCGGTTAGAACGCCGATGACGCTATCCTGATTTCCTTGGCCGCCAGGCATAGACGGAAGGTTGAAGTAGCCCATTTCGAATTCAGGCGCTTCCTCCTCCGCAGTCGGAACGAGCCAGCTGCCGATCGGATGCATTGCCGCCTTGCCGTTAAAGAACAGCATATCCGCTTCATTATCCGCGATCGCATTGACGCTATCATTGATGTAGCCTTTGTCCCATAGCGTCTGAACATAGGTGTATGCGTTAACAAATTCCGGGGAATTGAACGGTTTCTTGAGCTGCATCGCATCGTCGAAGGCTTGCTCGCCGACTACGCGCGAGATCAGATGGCCGATCCAGTTGCCGGCAGGCCACTGCTCCTTATTGCCAACGGCGATTGGCGTAATACCGGCCGCCTTAACCTTCTCGCTGACCTCAAGGAACTGCTCCCAAGTTGCTGGAGGCTCCAGCCCCAGATCGTTAAAAACTTGCTTATTGTAATAGATAACGTTCGTGACGTCGCCCGCAGTTGGAATCATATAAGTCTTGCCGTCGAATTTCATGCCGTTAAAGCTGCCCTCTTCAAACTGATCTCCGAGACCGGTCGTTTTGAGAATCTCCGTAATATCTGCCGCATAACCTTCCTGAACGCGATTGCTCAAGCGCACTCCGGCCCATTCAAAATAAAGATCCGGCGCATTCTGACTGCTGAGCAGATTCGGGAGGCCAATGTATTTATAAGTATCGTCCTTCTGGAAGGTAAATTCGACTTTGATGTCTTTGTGCTGGCTCTCGAATTCCTTGGCAATATCCTCCCATACTTTAATCAAACCTTCGCCCGGCGACCCCATGGCGATTCGCAAAGTCGTCTGCTCGCTCTTGGAAGCGCCTGAACACCCGGCAAGTCCTACAGCCACAACAACCGCCGTACATCCCAAAATCCCTTTTCTCAACATAATCGCTCCTCTTCATAACCTATATTTATTTGTTAAAACGATATTCCCCAAATTGTCATTACTATCAAATTGAACGGCGCTAAGCAGAATTACAGAGTAAATCTATACGAATGATGTAAAAGCCGATCTTATTCGTTTGCTCTTCAATAATTTGTAGTAACAATATAAAACTATTGTATTAACGAAATGCGGCTGTTGTCAATGAATTTATAAAAAAAGGTTTTCCTCCCTTCCCCTCTTCCGTGTTCAATTTGTAAGAGTCTATATGATAAGAGCAGAATTCGCCAATTTTCGGTTTCTTCCCCCTCTATTTTGTTATTATCAAACATAATCATTGACATTTTGTCGTTATTAAAAATAGAATGATAGTAATTTGTTACTACAATTAGAACGATATGCAGAAGAAACGCGGATAAGAGCGGATATTCTTTTGCCTATTGAAGTCGCTTACTCTTCTTCGCTCGCCGATGTTCAAGAAAGCGATCTATTTCCCCAAGGAGGATGACTCATGAAATTCAAATGGAAGCAAGGAATAGCGGCCGTAGCCGCGACGTCCGCATTGTCGTTTGCATTCGCTTCTGTATCCGGCGCTGCAGACGTTAAGGAAAAGCTGCCGAGTTGGGCGGCGACGGAAATTGCGTCGTGGAAGGATATAGGCTTAATAAAGGGGGATGCGCAAGGAAATATCCTGCCGAATAACGCGATTACAAGAGCCGAATTTATTGCATTTATCAATCGTGTGTTTAACTACCCGGAGCAAAGCGGCATGAGCTTCAAGGATGTTCCTCGGACGGCATGGTATGCGGCCGACTTCGACAAAGCCGTCGCCGCAGGCGCTCTGATTGGAGACAGCAGTGGAGAAATGAGCCCGCTGCGGTCTGTGACGAGAGAGGAAGCCGCCGCTATTTTGAGCCGCGTCTTTCATGTAACGGCTGCACGGGAAGTTGGCACGCGCTTTAAGGATGACGCGCAAATTGCGAATTGGTCGAAGGAGGCCGTCTACGCTCTGAAGGCGAGCGGTTATGTCGCAGGCACGCCAGACGGTTCATTCCAGCCGAAGAAAGCGTTGACGCGCGCCGAGGCGGTTAAGATGATCGACAACGTCATGGGAACCCTTATTGCAGATGGACAAGACCATGCCAGTCTGTCTGGCGACAATCTGGTTGTCAATACAGCCGGAGGCACATTGTCCAATCTCCACTTGAACAGGAATTTGTATATTACTCCCGGAGTCGGCGAAGGAGATTTAAAGATCGTGAACGCCAAGATCGGCGGAACGATCTACGTTAACGGCGGCGGAGCGAACAGCATCTCAATCACCGACACGCAAGCTGCGGAAATTGTGATCAATAAGAAGAAATCCCCCGTCCGGATCATATTCGCCGGCACCACACAAGTACCGCGGATAACTCTGGAGTCCGGCTCTATATTGGACAATCAGATGGCAACCGAAATCCGGGAGGTTATTCTGAATTCCGAACTACAGGGAGAATTCGTATTTAACGGAAAGTATGGAACGGTTAACGTCACCAAATCGGCAAGCGAAAATACGATCACCTTCGCTCAGCAAGCGTCCGTCCAGTCTTTTGTCGCGAACAGCGGCGCGAAGGTGGTTGGTGCTGAGAGGATTCTGCAAGCAATTATTAATGTGTTGGGTGTACAGCTAGACCAAGCGCCGAAGACTCTGGAGCTGAATGCCGGAGAAGTAACAATAAATGGCAAAGCGATCAAGAAAGGTCAAGAGCAAGGAATTGCGGGAGCTCCCGGCGGCGGAACGTCTTTGACCTCGCCGACCACGAATTTGTCGAAGCGATATACCTATGAGGAAGCGACGGCAGCGTTGTCCTCCGACGGAGCGGAAGGGCTGGTCAAGCAATACATTGCTTTCCTGTTGGACGAGACCTACAAACCGTCTGTTGCGAATCCGACCGTTGCGATGCCGGATTTAACGAACGCGATCACCTTCGTGAATGCGGAATTTTCGCTTAAGCCGTCTCTTTTCCCCTCGCTAAGAGGCGTAAATACGTCCGTATTGAACGAGACCGGGACACTGCTATGGGTCGGCACCGATCAAGGTGTGACAAAGATTAATCTAAAAAACAATGCTATGACGAGCTATACGACACAAAGCGGGGACTTGACCGATAACCGCGTAATGCTTTTGATCGATGACGGTATCAACGGTGTATTTACCATCACCCAAACGGGCGTATCGCATATTTACCGATAAGAAAAGGGGATTCTACCATGTCAAAATTCCAGCTTAGAGGAAAACTCATTACAGGTGTCGTCTCGGCATCGATGCTGTTATCCGCATTGGCAACGCCGACATTCGCCGCGAAGCTGCCCGGCGCCGGCTATTCTACTTACCAACTGGAGGCGGCTCCAACCAAGATAACCACCTATTACAAAGCAGGCTCCCCAGCCATTCCCGCTATCGATTGGGTAACCGACGCTTCGGCTCTGAAATTCCTGCCGCTTCATGCGATCGGCGATGTTACCGGAGCTGTGCTGGACCACGACGGAGTATACTGGATCGGCACAAAAAACGGGCTTCAGCGCGTAAACTTCAATGAGAAGGACAAGAAGGATATCGTGCAATATTTTGCCGGACCTCGTTACTTGTATGGTGGCGACAATAGCGTAACCGGGGTAGCTAGCGACGAAAACGGAGGCGTATGGGCTAGGACGAATAGCGGAGTCACGCATATCGAGATGCCTCTGCGGACAATGGAGGAGAAGAGTTCCGTCTACGAAAGAACGGCCCATAAGGTCAATGAACGATTGGGCTACGTAGCTGGTAACGCCTTCACATTCGTCGATCTTGGAGCTGGTTCCGGGGTAGTGGATTACAGTTCGAGCACCGGCGAGTTTATAGGGACTCCAGACTATAGCGACAATGAGGGGCTATGGACAAGCATGTACGCCATGGGGCTGATCTTTAGATACGCAACGCTAAAAGAGGATTATGCCTCCTCCCCTACACCGGAGCTGGCACAAGAGCTCGATGCGGTCAAAGCGGCAGCCGTCCGATCGACGAAAGCGGTGCTGATGCTGGACTATGTGTCGGGTCGCGGCGACGGCTTCCCCGTCCGCTCCTACCTGGTGAAGAACATAGGGACGGGTACATCGGTTAGCGAGTCCGTATACCGTTTTCAAAGTGCGAACGGCTTTTATTTCGAGCATTTCGTCGGACCGGATCAAGTCAATCCCAACGGCATTATCCCGAGAATGAAACGCGACGATATGAATCCAATCGGCTATTCGATGGTTAAAGTAACCGGGGATGCGATGACCAAAAAGGGCTCCAAGCTGTTTCCTTCCGGCGGCAACGATTCTATGAACTACAACGGTCTGGGATTAAGCCAAGAAGCGATTGACGAGCTTAATTTAACCCGCCCTGACGGGCAAAAGCTGGGCATCGATATTAAGACGATCATTGGCAAGGAAAATGACATTCCGATCTATCAGGTGATGCCGGTCATTACGGCAGGCACCAACGGCGTAAACGCATACGCGGATCAGACGACTAGCGAAAGCAACAAGCCGCTATTCCAATTAACCGCTCCCGTATATGAGCAAATTCCGGCTTTCTTTAACGACCTTCTGCCGCCAAGCGCAATTGTGAACGGACAGATCGATATGAATCAAATCGTCTATAAGGCCGATACGTCGTCGGATTCTCTGAATGGCCAGTACGCGCTGCTCTTTACGGCCTATAAGTATTTGATCGGCCATAGCCAGGATACGGATTTGCTTGCACTCAAATACTACGTCGAAGAAGCCACGCAGCGGCTGACGAATCTGATTCTGGCCGACGACCACTATTATGTTGTAGATGCGACAGGCAAATCAACACAGTGGACCCGGTGGCTGGCGAAATACTTCAACGACAGCTTAAGTGTGATGGAAAGGCAGGTTCAGTGGCAGGCCAATGTCGGCGTCGACGCAAACGGAGAGGATTCGCTGTCATACGGCTATGAGGACGGTCCATTGAAGGCGTTGGAGGTTCTCGGGGCGTTGAAGACGGCTATCGTGGTAACGGCCGATCGTTTCCCGGCAGATAACGCGAAGTACAGGACCGCTTACGACCTTGCCTTCGATAGCATGTACAGCAAAGAGGATACTTATATCAACGGCAAAGGCTACATCAATATGGCGCTGGAGTACATCGATCGAAGAATTGTGCGTCAAGCGACCGACGCCTATTCGAGCAATGACAATAAGATCGTGAACAGAGAGACATGGGATAAGAACAATTACCCGAGTAAAGCAGCTGCTCGCTCGAGCATCAACGCAACGATTCATAACGATTGGACGCAATACATCAACTATTCCGACGAACAGCTAGGCTGGTTTCCGGTATTTACACTAGCGCTGGCGGAAGAGGATCCAATCCGGAGAAAATTAATTGCCGAGGCTTTTGATCAATGGTATGCAAACGAAGTCCGCGAAGAGAATCCGTTCTACACCTTCCTCTACCAGCTTGTTCATCCAGACAAGAAGGATGTTGATATTCCATCCGCGGTTCGTTACCTGTATCGGCTGCCGCAATACCAAATTACCTTTCCGATCGAATGGAATCGACAGGACGTATTCTACATCGAACCGGGCTATCGCGATAAAGCCAAGCAAACCAACTATGCCGTCGCTCCGGACGAGAGACGAACGTTAAAAAACAATACCAGCCCTTTTGAAGCGAATGATCAGTTGCAAGCCGCGGACCCGAACTATAAATACGATGCCGGCTTTATGGAAGTAGGCTCGGTCTTCACCCTGCCCTACTGGATAGGTCGTTATTTCGAAATTATTGCTGAGGAATAGAGGGGATCCATGGACAGAAAAAGAAGATCGCCTGTTTGACGGTGATCTTCTTTTTTAGATCGCTTGCGCTCGAAAAGCTAGAAGAATCTCTCGATCGTATAGTTGGAGAAGTCGCCGCGGAATACGCCGAAGCTGTATTCCAACGGTTTATTGTCGGAGAGATAAGTGAAGGTTTTGACCTGCAAGCACGGCGAGCCTTCCTTAATGCCCAGCAGCTTCTTGGCGACTTTGTCCGCAAGAATCGGCTTAAGCTGTTCCACTGAACGATGCGCTTTAAGCTGATATCTGGATTCAAGGAATTCGAACAACGAACCGTCGCTGTAATCGTTCACCAGGCCGGGAGCCAGATCCCACGAAATGTAGGTTGTCTCATAGATAAGCGGTTCGCCGTCCGCATACCGAACGCGCAATAGTTGGTTGATCGGGGAATTAAGCGGCGCCTGTAAAAATTCGTTTAGCGGCGCTTCGGCGGGAATCACCTTCGCCTCGATAATTCTGCTCGACGGCTCCTTGCCCTGCATCATGATGTCTTCGGAAAAGCTTCGCGTCTGAATCAGGTGGAGCTCCTTGCGCTTAACGAACGTTCCTCTACCCTGGATTCGTTCAAGTATGCCCTGCGTCTCAAGCTCGCTGAGCGCCAATCGAATCGTCGTTCGGCTTGCGGAATACAGCGTGCACAGATCGGCTTCTGTCGGCAATCTTTCGCCGACGGCATAAACGCCCGATTGAATTTGTTTGAGCAGCTGCTCTCTAATATGAAAATATAAGGAGTTTCCCGATCTCTTTGTCATTACAAACTGCCTCCGGTACCAGTATTGGTTTATTATATCACATGTGCTTCATGGCTTAAATCCGCCAAAAGGTAGTTACAAATAAAAATAAATAATTAACTTATAAAAAGTTTAATCATTACCTTTGATCATACTCGACGAGAAAGCATGCTCAACCCGGGGTCCTTTCACATGAAATGTTACCCTTAAATTATAAATTAATTCCAAAATAATTGGAATCATTTCCTATGTCATTCAAAACAATTCATCAATACTCAGCGTTTAATACTTTTGTTTTACATTTGTAGTAATGAATATTATAATTCGTTTATTGGTATTAACAAATTGGTGATTGATGCTGCAAATGAAACAACTGTAGAGATGGACTGAAAGGAGCTGACCTATGCGATATTTTGCAGGGGTAGATGGAGGCGGCAGCAAAACCTACTCGCTTGTCGTCGATGAAGCAGGAAATGTGCTAGGTTCTGGCTTGGCGGGATGCGGCAATCATCAAATCATCGGCGCGGAAGCGGCGGTGACGAACATTCGCGAATCTTTGCATGAAGCGCTTCGGCAAGCAGACCTGAAGGAAGAGCGGTTAAGCTTTGTCCAGTTCGGTCTGGCAGGAGCGGACAGACCTTTTGATATGAACAGGCTGAATCCGGAAATTTCGCGGCAGATGTGCTTGCAGCAAACGGATATCGTATGCGATACGATGGAGGGCTTGCGTGTAGGCAGCCCGACGAACACGGGAGTTGTCCTTGTCTGCGGCAGCAATACGAATGCGGCCGGGCGCAACGAGAAGGGCCATACCGTACAAGTAGGAGGGTTTAACGATCTGTTCGGCGATCGGGCGGGCGGCTATCATCTGGCTTTTCAAGCCTTCAGCAGAACCGTCCGCTGCTGGGACGGCCGGGAGCCGCACAGCATACTCATCGACAAGGTGCCTGCGGCGCTGGGGTTTGACAGTATGGAGACGATGATCGAGCGATGCTTGGACGACGAAATTACCGAAGCCCCGCTCCAACTGTCATACGTGGTGCACGAAGCGGCAAGGGAAGGCGACTGGCTGTCGATTGAATTGCTGACCAACATGGGCAGGGAGCTTGGCCTAGCCGCTGCAGCCGTCATCCGCAAGCTGGGCGGGTTTAACGGCCGCACCGTTCCGATTGTATTAACCGGTAGCATTCTGCAATCCGGGAGGAATCCCGAGCTGCTTGAAGCGCTGAAGAAGGAGGTCTCCGCGACTCACGCTTCGTACACGCTTGTCATTCCGCAGCTCGTTCCCGTATTCGGATCCGTCATGCTGGCCATGGATCGTCTGGGAATTGCCGTTACAGAACAAATCGCGGAAAAATTTACGAACTTCGGAGGATAACGAAATGAAAAAAGACGGATTAAAAATTGCAGTTATTGGCGGCGGTTCCTCTTATACGCCGGAGCTAATCGACGGATTGATTCGTTACTATGACGAATTTCCGGTTGCGGAGCTTTACCTGGTCGATATTGAGCCAGGCGCAGACAAGCTGAAAATCATTGGAGACTTGGCGCAGCGGATGATCGACGCCAGCGGCAAACCGATCAAGCTGCATACGACGATGGATCGCCGCGAAGCGATCAGAGGCGCGGATTTCGTGACGACTCAAATCCGCGTAGGCATGCTGGACGCTCGTTCGCGCGACGAGAAAATTCCCCTGCTGTTCGGTCTAATCGGGCAAGAGACGACCGGCGCAGGCGGGTTCGCCAAAGCGCTGAGGACGATTCCGGTTATTCTGGACATTTGCCGCGAAATCGAAGAGCTTGCGCCTGACGCTTTCTTAATTAATTTTACGAACCCGGCAGGCTTGGTAACGGAAGCGGTCAATAAGCATACGAAAGTGAAATCCGTTGGCTTGTGCAACCTGCCGATCGGCAATAAGATGCAAATCGCGGAGCTTTACGATGTGGATCAGCGCGACCTGTATATCGAGATGGTCGGGATCAATCATCTGAACTGGACGACTAAGGTGGTCATTGACGGGAAAGATCAAACGCAGGATTTTCTTACGAAGATTGCAGGTAGAAGCGGATTTTCTATGAAGAACATCCCCGACCTGGAATGGGATGCGGATTTCATTACTTCTGTCGGCGCATTGCCTTGTGCCTATCATCGTTACTATTACATGAAAGAAGAAATGTTCCGCGAACTGAATACCACCTTCCAAGAAACCGGCAAAACGAGAGCGGACGATGTCAAAGAAGTGGAAGCGGAGCTGTTCGAGCTTTATACTCAACCTGAACTCATATCTAAGCCGCCTCAGCTGGAAAAACGCGGAGGCGCCTATTACTCCGAGGCCGCCGTCCAGCTAATGAAATCGATCTACAACGATAGCGGAGATATTCAGGTGGTGAACGTTCGCAACGGAGGAGTTATCTCCTGCTTGCCTGAGGACGCCGCGATCGAAGTCAACTGCGTGATTAAATCGGACGGTCCGCATCCGATCGTGTTAAGCGGAGAGCTTCCGCCGCAAATTAGAGGGCTGCTGCAAGTTGTGAAGGCCTACGAGGAATTAACCGTTCAAGCGGCAGTATTCGGCGATTACCATGCCGCGCTGCAGGCGCTCACGATCCACCCGTTAGTCGGGGACGAACAGCTCGCCAAATCGTTAATCGGCGAGATTCTTGCGCAGAATGCGGCCTATCTGCCTCAATTTGCAAAGAACGACTAATACCCAGGACCTCATATAACGTCATAAATAATGAAGAGGCATCGACTCCCTTTCACTCGGGGAAGTCAATGCCTCTTCTATCTTATTTACTCAAAAACGACAAGCAGAACAAGCAATCGCCTTCCATACGCAAATGACCGTAATACACGTTGCATATATGGAAGCCTTCATGATAAAGCCGGGCGAGATTGTCATAGCCTTCTCCGACGCCGGCGTTAGCGGCGGAAGCGTAGTCTTCGTTCCCCTTGACGGCAGCCGGTTCTTCCACCGCTTCTTGGGTGACCGCTACGGATTCCGTTTCCCGCTTCAGTACTTTTCTGAGCTGCTGATTCTCGATTCTGAGCCGCTGGTTCTCCTCCAGCAGTTCCTTGAACTTCAGCTTCAGATCTCCGAATTCGGCATACACTTTACCCAAATTCGATTCCAGTTCATCCATATGAAGAAAAGTGTCTTTCATGAACAGATATCCACCTCAAGGCATCCGCTATGTCATTTCGGAAGGTTCTGTCACTCACTTCAAGACGACATCGTCGAAGGGCAGTTCTTTGACCTTGCCCAGCTCGAACAGCTGTACGTGAACGCTGCGAGAGCCAAGGTTGATACCAACGACTTTGCCCTCTCCCAGCGACGTCACGACCGTCTTGCCTACCGCTGGCAATTCTTCTTTAGCACTTTCATAGTTGTCGTGCTCGTACTTCAAGCAACACATTAAACGGCCGCATAGGCCGGAGATCTTCGTCGGATTCAGCGAAAGATTCTGGTCCTTCGCCATCTTGATGGATACCGGTTCGAAATCTCCCAGCCAGGAGGAGCAGCACAGCACTCGCCCGCACGGCCCAATTCCGCCAAGCATCTTGGCCTCGTCGCGCACCCCGATCTGACGCAGCTCGATACGAGTTCGGAATACGCCGGCCAAATCCTTCACCAGCTCCCGGAAGTCGACGCGTCCTTCAGCCGTGAAGTAAAAAATGATTTTATTCCGGTCAAACGTGTATTCCACGTCCACGAGCTTCATCTTAAGCGCGTGATCCTTGATTTTCTGCAGTCCGACGGTAAATGCACTCTTGGCTGCGTTGCGGTTCTCCTCGACAGCCTTGGCGTCGGGGTCTCCCGCGATGCGAATGACCTTCTTCAGGGGAAGAACGACATCCTCTTCTCCTACCGTCTTCGGGCCGACGACGACTTTGCCGTATTCAACGCCGCGTGCCGTCTCCACGATGACATGCTGATCTTTGGATACCGGATGCTCGGCGGGATCGAAATAATAGATTTTGCCCGCTTTCTTGAAGCGGACTCCCACCACATCGTACAAATCTACCCCTCCCGCACGTTCACCAGAAATTGCTCCAGCGCCAGTTGCGGCGCTACGTGAGCTTTAATTCTCCTTGCCGCCGTCAGTGCGGATTCCATAATCCTTACCCAGGACCCGATCGGACGGCTCCAAGCCGTCTTGGAAATCCACTCCGCCTGGTCCGGGAACACCATATAGCTCTGACGGTCGGTCATTGCGTAAATCATATCTCTATACCACAAAGCTAACAATTGTAGCAAAATGTCAACATGTTCGGCGAGTTCCGTCTTAAACACCCGCTGCTGCGCTTGAAGCATACTGGCGGCGAACCGGGACGGACTCTCCTTGCCTAATTGTATCACTACGTTTCGGATATCTGCAAACCAATTCTCGTCTGCCAATTTTCGGCTGGCCCCGAGTCCCGGCGACAAATGAACGGCCGCCCGTGCGAGCAGCGGCGATTTGCCTTCCTGCACGAGAATATTCTCCAACGCTTGCCGATCGCCCGGAACGAACGGTACGAGCTGCGTCCGCGACAGAATCGTCGGCAGCACGGCCTGTGCGCTCGGGGCAAGCAGGATGGCGACGACGGGAGAAGGGGGCTCCTCCAGAAATTTAAGCAGGCTGTTGCTCGCCTGGGTCGTCATCGTCTCCGCCGATTCGATGATATATATTTTATAGCCCGCTCCGGAGCTGCGATAGGAGAGCTCCCGCTGCAACGAACGAATCTGCTCGATCTTCACGGTTGCTCCGTCCGGCCGAATGATATGAAGATCCGGATGATTGCCATGGAGCACCTTGCGGCATTCCAGACATTCTCCGCAAGCGTCGCTGCCGCCCCTCTCGCAAAAAATCGCCTGCGCGAACGCCTGCGCCATCTCCATCCGTCCCGAACCGGGCGTTCCCGCGAACAGGTAGGCATGCGCAAGCCGATTCGCCGCAAGCGCGTTGCGCAGAAGCGACTTCGCCCTGTCTTGTCCTGCAATCTGTTGAAAGCCCATCTAAAGAAACTCCTTAGTCGAAACTCAAAATGCGATATTAATCAAAAGGCCGCGAATTTCTCCGACCTTCTGCAGCAGATCGATCCGCCCTTCTTCGCTCTGCAACAACTCTTCTCCCATGCCTACTAGCATCGCGTCGACCTCTTCAAGCAGCTTGTAGCGCTTGCCGCGGCCTCTCCGGTCCCAGCCCCGCGTCTCCTTCAAAGCAATGCCGCGGCGCACCGTATCTTCCAGAAACGCTTTGACCATCTGCCGATACAGCACCAGCTCCCGAATCGTCATCGAACGGGTAAGCCGATCCCCTTGCATTCGGATGTCCTCCAGCTTGCGCTGCAGCTCCTCATGCGTTCGCTGTTCGTCCTGCTGCTGCATCAGATCGCCGAAGCTTTGCGATTGGGCAGGTCTTGCCGGCAGTTCTCCCCGTTGAATCGTCTTGCCGACGGGATATAGCCCCGGTTGGATCTTCATGTCCGTTCACACCGCCCAACCGTTAGAAATGTTCGAACCGCTCTACCGGAAGCACGAATACGGCAGCCCCGCCTACCTGCACCTCGACCGGGAAAGGAATGTACGAATCCGCCGCTCCGCTAACAGGCGACACTGGCGTGACCAACTGGTCCCGCACTTTACAGCTTGAACGAATCACGTCCAGAGCGCTCTGTACCCGATCGTCCTCGATCCCGATCAGGAACGTCGTATTGCCGGCGCGAAGGAATCCCCCCGTACTCGCCAGCTTTGTTGCCCGGAACCCTTCCTTGATCAATGCATTGGACAACCGGTTGCTGTCCTTATCCTGAATAACCGCAATCAGCAATTTCATAGTCAGGCCTCCTCGTAATGAAATAGCGGTCTGTCAATGTTGGATTTACTTCTACTTAATATAAATTGGACACTTACACGCTAAAACCCTTTTTTAAATGGCTATGCCAGCGATTTCTCCACCAGCACCCACGCCGCTTCCGCCAGACGTGCAGGCTCTTCGCTTGCATCCAGCGTACGGATTCGCTCCGGAAACTTCTCCGCGATCTGCAAATATCCGTCGCGAACCTTGCGATGAAAAGCCAGCCCTTCCAAGTCGAGCCGATTGACCTCGCGGTGTTCGTTCTCCGCGATTCTGGCCAATCCGACCTCGGGGTCCAGATCCAAATACAAAGTAAGATCGGGCATGCAATCCTCAATGGCAAAACGGTTGATGTCCCACACCTTGTCTACGCCCAGCCCCCGAGCATGGCCTTGATAGACCAGACTGCTGTCGACGAAACGATCGCAGATCACGATACTCCCACGCTTCAACGCCGGCATGACGATCTCCGCCAGATGCTGCCTGCGGGCAGCCGCATAGAGCAGCGCTTCCGTCCTCGCATCCATCTTCGTATTTTTCGTATCCAGAATAACACTTCGGATCGATTCCGCAATCGGACTGCCCCCCGGCTCGCGGGTCCGGATCGTCCTCCTCTTCGTTTCCTTATATATTCTCTCAGTCAATTGCGTGATCAGCGTCGTCTTGCCCGCTCCATCCCCGCCTTCAATCGTGATGAACAATCCGCCCTGCACACCGCTTTCCCCTTTCAGCCGTTGCCTAGCTCCAAACCCGCCTCTGCGCAAGCTTAATTGCTCCGTAGAATGCTCCGACTATTGCGCTTATCACCATCATATCAAAGCAGACGTTAAACATAAACAAATGCTTCCCAAGATCGGCCTCTCCATCCCCAATAAGCGGCACGATACAGGAGAAAACCGCCGATAGCGCAACGACGGCAAGCATCTCGACCCCTATTCTCCATTTACCCGAGCGTTTGTTCAGCCAAACTGCGATCAAGATTCCGACGTATAAGAGGAAAATAAGATAGTACCACATGGCTTTGCGAGGCATGTAAGCCACCTTGAAGTCGCTCCACCCGCTGAAAGAATGCGAAATCGCCCCGGGAGATTTGCCCGCCGAAGCATCATAATTGCCCAGGTAATAAGGGCGAATATACATCGCGTTCTCCGCCGCTCTGTCCAGCTTCTGCATAAAACGCGAAGGATGCTTCAAATAATACATAGCGATATCCTTGTGGCTTAGCTGCTGCAGCACCTCTCGATGCAGCACGGGATCGTTCTGCGGTATAGCTGTGTCCTTCTGAAAATAATTCGTGCCCGCAAGCGCGGCATACTTGCCGGAGATGCCCAGTTCCTCCATATCGCGTTCCAGATGTGGTGTATCCTTAAGCACGCCGAAGAAGATCGACTGGTACAGGTTGACATGCTTTAACCGATCCGGCGCGGCTGCGATCATTAGGATCGATCCGGCTAGCAAAATTCCCGCTCCCGTCCACACTTGCCGCTTCCATCTAGGATCGTTCCGCAGCCCGTTCATTCTCCAGGCGAGCAGCGCGAAGACGAATCCCAGCGGCGCGTTCTGAATTTTCGACGTTGCCACCGCCAATGCTGCCGCTACGAATAATGCAAACAGCCAACCGGTCGGTCTGTCCGACGAGGCCAGCGCGAAAGCCGCCGCAACCATTAGCAGCATCGCGATCAGCGCATAAGGCTCCCCGAAAAAGGATTGAAAATAAGCCGCATATCCGATATCGCCGAATACGAACAACAGCGCCGCAGCCAATAGCAGTGCCATAGCCAATGTCGCTTTGCGGCTATCCGCTCGCGGCGCATAACGAACAAACAGCACGACAGCCCAAATATAAGCAGCCGCATAGAGGCCCCCAAGTACGCGAATATCGAAAGTCGCTCCATCCACCAGCCTTCCGATCCACCCGGCAACGGCTACGAATACGACGTGCGTAGAGACATAGCCCCCGAGCGTGTAGCCCCCATATCCGAAATGCTGATGCGCATATTTGAAATACAGAGCTTCATAGGACTGGTCCGGATGAAGCACGCGCAATCCCGACACGCCCAGCACGCGCCCAAAATCTCCGCTGTCGGCCAGACCGATAACGGGAGGAATCATAATTAATCCGACCAGCAGCGCTCCTGCCGCAATACCAGCCAGCCATGCCATCCAGATGCGAATGTCCCGGCCGACGCGATCCCTGATCATGCTCTCACCTCTAGCCGTTGTTCTCTTGCCATACTTGAATCTCGCTAAGCTGCGGATCCCGGACCCCTTGAATACGCGCCCCTTCATGCCGCCAACGCTGCAGTTGGCTCACAGTTGCCTCTGTAATGGTTTCTCCCGGATATAACACAGGTATACCCGGCGGGTAAGGAATGACCCATTCCGCCGCTTTGCGGCCGATGCTGCTCTCCAAAGAAACCGTTACGGCTAACCTCTCTTCCCGTTCAAACAAAATCGGTTCCGGAACGATCGCGGACTGTTCGTCTTCTTCCTCGAACGGCAATGTCTCCTTCGGATTACCCTCTAGCGGTTTAATCTCCGGTGCATTTCCTTGCTTGCGCCCTGCGATGTCTGCCAATGCCGCCTTCAGCCTCTGCCCGTCCTTCCGCGTCGTTCCCGGCCCGAGCGCCAGCACGACATATCTCTCATCGGCCATTTCCGCAATGCAGAGCTGCTTCTCCAACTCGTCTCGCAGCGCAAAACCGGTCAGACAGCCCGATTCGTCGAACAGGACCAGCTTAAGAGGATCGTAGGCGATACCGGCGCTTATATACTTTCCGTACCCCAACGCCCGGAACGACGTCTCCTCCAACGCTTCCACGACTTGCAGCGCCGCATCCATCGCGCTAGAGAACATGCGTTCCTTGTCTTTGTTTAGCTGCCATCTGGCCAAGTCCAACGACGCCATGATCGGAAAGGAGGGACTGGAGCTCTGTACCATCGTTAACGCTTGCCTGATCGCGGCTCTCGGAACGCGTTTTCCTTGCATATGCAGCATACCGCCCATCGTCATTGCACCGAGCATTTTATGCGTCGATTGCACGACAACGTCCGCGCCTGCCTCCAGCGCCGATGGGGGAAATTGCGGGTGCGAACTGAAATGCGCTCCGTGCGCCTCGTCGACCAATACGGGCACGCCTCGGTTATGCGCGGCCGCAATAAGCGGCGACAGATCGACGCTCATCCCATAGTAATTCGGAGAAGACAGAATAAGCGCTTTAGCCTCCGGATAACGCGCCAACGCTTGCGTCGCCAGGCGCTCGTCCGGGACGGTCGCCAGTCCCGACAATCGATCAATCTGCGGTGACAGCAGCACTGCCCGAGCGCCCGCCAGCATTAGACCGTGAACGATCGATTTATGTACGTTGCGCTGTACGATAACGAGATCGCCCGAGCGACATAGGCCGACGATCATCGCCAGATTGCCCGACGTACTGCCGCCTATGAGAAACCGGGTCTCCTCCGCCCCGAAGCATTCCGCTGCGAGAGCCTGCGCTTCAAGCAACGCCCCCTCCGGATGGTGCAGATCGTCGGTATCCGACAGCTCCGTAACGTCCAGAGCAAGCAGCGCTTCGTAATAGGCGGCCGCCCGCCCATCGCCCCAGCTTGCCCTCGCTTTATGTCCCGGTACATGGAAAGCCGCCGCCTGAAGCCGATCGTGGGCGACCAGCGCTTCGAATAGAGGGGCGTTCTGTTGATCTAGCTTCACTCTTCATTGCCCCCTCTGGGTTTTGATCTTATTATATCAGAACGAAAGACCGGACAGATGATCTGCCCGGTCTCTCGCAATCAAATATGGAAACGAACCCACAACTGTTTTAACTGTTTGACGAAAAAAGGATACCTCTCATCTTCCGCGCTTGTGTGCACCATCTCAGATTCGCATGACGTACATATAAATTCCGTAACAATCGTAATCCCTTCGTCCTTCGGCTCACCGCATACCATGCAGGTTTTCCGCTCGGTCGCCTCCATGAACGCCACCTCCGCCTTTTCCTATCGTTGCCTCTAGTATGTCCGAATTCTATGAAAATATACCTATTGATAGTCCGAAAACGGCTTGAAACATAACAATAAGCTTTCATTATTCCGATAGTAATGGACAGGAAGCGTTTTGCGCCGGGAGGAATATCGTGAATGAGCGAGCTGCAGTCCAAGAGAGAAGCTACTTTCTATAATTATACACTCGTTCGTAAAATAGCTCTTCGTCCAGAGAGTAAATATAGCTATATGTCCACCGCTCTGCTGCTAGTTACTGTATTATACTTCATTGACGGCTGGTATGGATTGATCTATTCGATCATCGGCGCCGTTCTTATGCTTCTTGTTCATGCCCTTGTATTGCGAATTACGCTAAGACGAGTCGACGAACTGTCGGAGAAAAAATGGACCTTCCGCCGAGACTGGCCATGGATCGGCCCTCTGCCGATCATGGATACGCAGCTAGCACTGTTTCGTCGGCTTCATTTCCATCTATTCCTCGTCGGCTGCTGCGTCTCCGGCCTGTTTTATCCGTGGGCCCCTTCTTCGCTCGTTATCTCGTTGGTCTATTGGCACATCTGGCTGTTAACTCCGCGCGTCAGATTGCTTCTTACACTGCGGCGCGAGCGCAGAGACGGCATCGTGCGGCTGGAGGCGAAGGAAGTGTCGTTCTACCACCAGTAACATGGGTTGAATAACAAGCTGCCTTAAGAACAGTCGGCTCCTCACACAACCCTCTTATGATGGAGCGATCCGTGAACTTCCGTCTGCGTTCCAATGGTCAAAGCCGATATGTTCAGCACGTAGACCGGCCCGATTCGATTTCTTTTAGAACAGTCTAATTAACACAAAAAAACACCCGATTAAGGGTGTTTCTCTTGTCTATCCAGCCCTGGTCGTCGACTTCGTCGACTGCTCGGGCAAGCATCCAGCCTGGCGACGTCCTACTCTCCCAGGACCCTGCGGTCCAAGTACCATCGGCGCTGGAGGGCTTAACGGTCGTGTTCGGGATGGGTACGCGTGGAACCCCTCCGCCGTCATCACCAGA
>PJTO01000387.1_pt1 | contig 21508 bp, 14 predicted proteins | sample 1512101 | NCBI WGS metagenome assembly PJTO01 (sample SAMN08177690, study PRJNA422409) | Soil metagenome, whole genome shotgun sequencing project.
AGCGTCGTCATGATGGAAGGGTTGAAGAATAACTTCCCGGACGCCGAGATCGTCGGCGCGGACGAAATCATGGTCGCGCTGCGCAGCATCAAGTCGGAAAACGAGATCGCGTGCATGCGCGAAGGGTTCCGCATAACCGAGTTGGCGACGCAGGAGGTCATTCGCACGATTCGTCCGGGCATGACGGAGTGTCAAATGGTCGGCGTGGCGCAACGAGTCATCTATGAAAACGGGGCGGAGTATGAAGGCTTGCCGATGTACATCTTCAGCGAGAAGTCCACTCGTCATGCGATCTCCCGATCGTCCCACCGCGTCATCAACAAAGGCGACATCGTACAGCTCAACCTGTCGGCCAAAGTGGACGGCTACTCGCCGAGCATCGGCATGCCGATCAGCCTCGGCAAACTGACGCCGGAGCGCCGCGCGGTCATCGAGTTCGGGCTGAAGGCGCACGAATGGACGCAGGCGAATTTGAAGGCAGGCGTACTGGCGAGCGACGTGGCCAAGGGCTTCCTGCAATTTTTCAAAGATAACGGCTACGAGAAAAACTACTTGTACGGCCCTTGCCACGGTACGGGGATGATCGAGGTGGAAGCGCCGTGGATGGAAACGTCGTCTAACTACCTTCTGCAGCCGAACATGACGTTCCAGATCGATACGTTCGTCACCACGGACACGTTTGGCATCCGCTGGGAAAAGGGCGCGGTCATCCGCGAGGGCGGCTGCGAACTGTTGTGCAGCCCGATCGGCACGATTCACGAGTTGGAGTTTTATCAACGATAAAGCCTGATACGTTAGCGGTAGGTCGCGAACGGATAGAATAGGCGCAAACGAACCGTCGGACTTTGGCTCCGGCGGTTTTGTTTATTCCACACACCCTATACGTACATTTATTCCTTAGACGATTTTTCCTGGGAACGTATCGCTGTGGGAATACAAATGCGGTTATTGCTTCTTCCGGGAAGAGAACGGGCGCACCTACAATGAGGGAGCAATATGTAAGCGGATTCAAAAACAAAAACTAATTCCAGAAGGAGAGGATCTTCATGCATGCGCCCGGAATGGTAGGCATTTTGTTGATCGTGCTCGTGGGGCTGCTGTTGTTCGGCCCCAGCAAGCTACCGGAGCTCGGCAAAGCTTTCGGAAGAACGCTGCGGGAATTCAAGAACGGGGCAAAGGAGATCGTTGGCGACGGTCCGATCGAGCTGTCCAACAGTCCCGATGCAGAGACGGAAAAGAGAGAAAAGCGCGATCTAGACCGGTAGGAAGAGGTGACTCGCCCAATGCCGACGTCCGACATGACGCTGGTCGACCATCTGACGGAGCTGCGCAAGCGCGTCGTCCGAATCGCGATCGTTCTGACCGTCGCGCTTGCGGCCGGATTGGCGCTGGCCGCTCCCGTCGTTTCCTATTTGAAAGAGCTTCCTCCCGCCGACGGGCTTGAATGGCATGCTTTGTCCCCATGGGACGGCATTCGGGTCTACATGCAGTTCGCGCTTCTGTTCGCCGTGACGACGACGATGCCGTTTCTTCTGTACCAGCTCTGGCAGTTCGCTAAGCCCGGTTTGACGGAGACGGAGCAACGGGCGACGCTGAAATACATTCCGTGGTCGGCGTTGCTGGCGGCGCTCGGAGGCGGCTTTGCGTATTTTCTCGTGTTCCCGTTCTCGGTCGCGTTTTTAACCGGCTTGAACGAGAAAATGGGCCTGCAGGAGACGTACGGAGTGCTCCAGTATTTCTCGTTTATGTTCAACCTGGTCCTTCCCTGTACACTCCTGTTCCAGTTGCCCGTCGTCATCGCTTTTCTATCGGCGCTCGGGATAGTGACACCGGAGCTGTTGAAGAAATGCAGAAAGTACGCATACTTCGCGATGGTCGTCGTCTCCACGATGATCGCTCCACCCGACTTGATCTCCAATATGCTCGTGCTGGCGCCGTTTTTGGTATTGTTCGAGATCAGTATCTGGATGTCTTCCGCCGCACGGAAGCGAAAACACCTACCTATAGGAGGAATAAACCATGAGTCGCTACGAACCGAATGAGAATCCGGACAAAGTCACCGATAAAGGGACGGAAAACGCAACGTCGAGATTAAGCAGGAGAACGTTTTTGGCCGCCGTAGGCGGATTGGGAGTAACGGCGGCAGCTGGCAGCCTGTTGTTGAACGGTCCCCGGACGGTTTTGGCGAAGGAAAAAACCACCGCCCCCGTATTTCTGGATAGTATCGCGGATATCCAAACCCTCAAGCTTAAATCGCTAGATGACGGCCAAAGTTTCATCGTAGGCAGTTACTTTCGCGGCAAGGCCCTCGGCGGGGGGCTGTTTTACTTGGACAAGAATCGGGGCAAGTCGGCTCATGACGGCGCAAGAGTCATTTCGACGACCGTGCCGTGGAACGGACAATCATCGGGACTGCAAGGCTTTCTCGCTGGAGCGGGCGAGACGAATCCGGCGGGTGCCGGATGCCTGGTCCGTTTGGGCGAGGAAAGGGTCGCCGTTACGGCCTACGGTGCGGTCGGCGATGGCGTAACGGACGACTCGGCGGCCATTCAAGCCGCTATCGATGCGGGAGCCCCTCTCTATTTTCCGCCCGGAACCTATCTCCTGACGTTGGGGCAATCGATTCCGCTCGCCGGGGGCCTTACGGTCTGCGCCTTGATCGCGAGAGACAAAATGAATCTGGTAGGCGCAGGTATAGGGCAAACGATCTTTAAGCTGAAGGACAACGAATCTACCGATGCCAGCCCGAAATATTTCAATCTTATTGCCGGAAATACTGTCATCCATAACCTCTACGTGGAAGGAATCACCTTCGACGTCAACGGGACCAACAACAAAATCAGTCCGAACAGGGGGAGTGGCTCTTACTACGCCTTCAACTGCGCGGGAATCTTCATCTCCGGAACCGTTGCCACGTCCGGTGCCGACGCCCGGCTATACGACTCCAAGATCACGAACTGCGAATTCATTAACTCTCCCGGCGTGACCTGCATCGCCACGGGTCAGCAGGAGGCCCCCGCTACGCACAGCCGTAACGTGGAGATTAGCTCTTGCCGATTCTACAACAACGGCTTCGACAGTAGCGATCACTCCTCGATCTACATGTGGGGAGACATTATCAACGTACACGATTGCGTGTTCGATCACCCGACGGTATCCTCGGGCGTTGCCGGACCGGTGGTCGCTGCAGAGCTTCACGGGTCGGAAAACCGCTTCGCGAACAATATCGTCAACAATTACGCCCAGGGCTTATGGATTTCGGGGAATCAACAGACTCCGTCCAGAGGCATGGACATAACCGGGAATTCCTTCCGAGTTTCCTGGTTCGGGGTCGGACTGTTCAGTATCACTCCGATCGATCTCGGCCTGTCGGACGTCTTGATCGCCAACAACCGAATCGAAATCATTCCCGGACAGATCACGAATCCGTTCATGACTTTCCCGAAGACGGCCGTTTTTTTGAACATGAACAATGGAAGAGGCGATCGAATGACGGTGACGGGCAATCAACTGCTCTGCACGGACAGGTCCTCTAACATCGCGATGCTGGTCAGTGCCGCCGCCGGGGCTTCAATGTACGATACGATGATCTCTGATAATCTGGTCAACGGCTTCAGCAAGGGGATCTGCATCGGACTTGGAGCCACGGGGGGCGTCTTTAATACGACGATCAGGTCCAACGTTCTATGCAATATGCAGGGTTCTACAGTCTACCCGCAGACGGAGGCGATCCATGTATCCGGCGTGCAAGGCGGAGTAACGGTTATCCATAACGAGATCGGCGGAGGAACCGGAACGGTCGATCGGGGTATTTTCCTTGGCGATTACGGCTCGCCAGCCTCGCTGGATTACCTTCATATGGAAGGTAACCGAGTGGATGCCTCCGCAGCTTCCTCAATTCTGGATGCCATCGCTGTTACCGGACGCAGGTCAGGCGATCAGGCGACTACTTTCGCGGCATTACCAGCGCAATCGACCTGGAATGTCGGGGATTTTGCGCGGCAAAGCGCTCCCGCGGAGACGGGCGCGTCTCCGAATAAATACGCGGTCGTCGGCTGGCAGCGGATCACGAACGGCACCTCCAACGTTTTGAATCAGGATTGGCTGGAGCATAGGATTTCGACCGGCAATTAACGGACGATTCTCGATGATACTTGGAAGAGAGGGGATTTACGGTGGATAAGAACGTGTCGAACTCGACTAGCGGGGATCTCGGGAATACAAGTCATGCCGGCTTCATTAGCCGCCGGAAGTTGCTTGCATCCATGGGCGTGGCGGGGGTCGCAGCGATAGTGGCAGGCACACTGCCCGGCGTCCCCGGCGGGGCGGGCACCGCCTATGCGGACGTACTAAACGATTCTGTTACGGATATTCCGGCTCTGCTGGCATATTCGCGAGGAACGAATACTTGCGTTGTCGTCTCTGATTCACTTCGCGGGGGAATATTTAGTTGGGCGAGCTCAGGTACTCCGAACGACGGCACCGTATTCTCCGCACTGGGCGGCGGGGTATGGCGCCGTCAGTTTAACGGTGCGTTTAACGTGTGCTGGTTTGGAGCGAAATCACTCACGGACAGCACGGCCGCGATCCAAGCGGCCTTCGACGCCATTACTCGGCCGGGCTGCGTTTATTTCCCGGCGGGCGACTACTACATTTCCGAACAGATCGTCCTTCCGGCACAGGTAGTCAGCGTGCGAGGCGAGGGACAGTACGTCACCTATATTCGAGCCCGTCCGACGAACAAAATCCTGCATGCGATGTTCCTCGGAACGAACGGGGATACGATGGAGTTCAACAGTCTGTCGTTCGACGGGGAAGGGAACGCGGATTCCGCTATCTTCTACGACAACTTGAATCACACCCTGTTCAACAATCTGTTTATTACTGGGACGTCTGTGACGGGTCTTCACGTCAACGGATGGAATAACAAGTTCACTAATTGCCAGATCGTAGCCAACGCCGGACACGGGATCGAATGCTTCGGCACGGCCAACGCCAATAACAACGTTTCGCTTCTGTGCAGCGAAATCTATGCGAATGGCGGCATCGGCATGAGGATCGGCAACGGCATGAACGTGAACGTCACCAACAGCACAATCGAACACAATGCGGTGGCGGGACTCGTCGTCTACGATATGAAAAACTTCAACGTTGTGGACAGTTACTTCGAGCGCAACGGCAAAACCGGCTTCACTTATACCGACGTGCAAAATCCTTCAGGTGTGAACATCATGAGCGATATCCACCTGCTCGGAAGCGGAGGAACATTTATCGGAATCGACCCCGCCCAACCGCTGGAGTGCGTCAAAATCAGCGGGATTCAATGGACTCCGCTAAACAGCGCCGGGGTCGACAACGGCGGAATCAACAACACGAGCTTCGTATTCTCCAACTATCTGGACAAGGTGACCATCGAGAATGTTCAGTGCTACGATCCGTCGAAAGCGGACGCTTTGCTCGCGATCTGGGGGAACGGCTTGACTAGCGTCGTAAAGGGACCCGTGTCCATCCGGGGCAACAGTTTGTCCACGGTGCAGCTTAAGGGGACAGATAACGGAACTGCTGTGAACGGTGGGCACTACATCGATGTTCTTGATACTCGGACGAAAAATTATTACGACCCGAACTTTCCCGGCTATCAGAGGATCGCCATTACTTCGGGCAACCTACTGAAATCGCAGCAGCGGTTCTGCAGTTATCCAGCCTTCGATCTGACGAACGGAACGGAATGGTGGGGTCACCCCGTCGACGCGGCGGCCAAGTTCCCGGAGTTGAAAGGCAAGCTAATCTGGTTCGGCGCCTGGGTGAAATCCGCCTCGGGGAACGATGTGCGGCTCGTGACACTAGATGGCGCGGGAAGCCGAGGCGATACATCGACGCCGGGGGGCAACGGGAACTGGAAGTTCAAGTCGATCTTGATCCCGGTCGGAAGCGGAGCGACTTCGATCGTCTGCGCTTTCCAGAAACTCGGTTCGGGGGCGAATGGTTCTGTCGCTTTCCCCGTAATGGGGCTTGTCGGCGCATCGCTGGATCGGTTCGAGATCGGGTCTGACGTTCCTTTTCGAGCGGCTTCCTTTCCGAGTACCGGCTACTGGGAAGCGGGGGAAACCATACGTCACTCCAATCCAACTGCGGGGGGCGACGTCGGTTGGGTGTGTACTGCTTCGGGTAGCCCTGGGACTTGGAAAGGCTACGGAAAGATCAACGTTTAAGAGAACAGAAAAGCGGGCGGGGCTTCAGGTGTGGCACCTGCCCGCAAGATTAGGGGGACATAGGTATGCAGGATCAAGTTTGGATTCAGATTCGAGATTACGGCGCGGTCGGGGACGGTCGCACAGACGATACGGAAGCGCTGCGGAGAGCGATCGAGGCAGCGGGGAATAGCGGCCGCTCGGTCGCTCTCGCGCCGGGAGAGTATCGGATCGGCTCCGTCACGATCCCCGAACCGATAGAACTCGTCTTCCTCAGGGGCTCGATGCTTGCACTGGAGGAAGGAGCGAAGCTGTCATGCTTCGGAGCGATCTCGGCCGGGGCGCATCGTATTTTCGATTTTGCCTACGAGCGCGGTTCGGGCGAATTAAAGGTTCGGTTCGAAGGCTTCAGGAGCCTCAGCCACTGGCTGCCCGAATGGTTCGGCGCCGTAGGGGACGCGAGCATTGATGAAACGGATGCGAATCGGCCGGTCGTCGAGGGGACCGACAGCTCGTTGGCGTTCGAGAAAGCCTTCCTAGTCATGGATCAGACAGGCGTGGCCGCTTTGAAGCTGAACCATGGCAGCTTTCTGTTCCGGCACGAGGTCAGCGTCTTTAACGGCAATTTCCGTATGGAAGGCAGCACGAACGCGAAGTTCACGTCGGTTCCGACCGATCATAACCCTCGCGATTATCCGATTCATATGGACACCGGGTACATCACGGGGAGCAATGTCGAGAGCTTGTTCCATATCAAACAGTCTGGTCCCCTGTCGGGGTATTACGGGTTTCTATTCGAGAAAGTCTTTTTCCGCAGCTACGCGAACGGCCCTGCGTCCGCGCTGAAGGTGACCGGCCCCGCTTTTCCTTTCCTGGGGGCGCCACCGAGACCTTGCGTCTTCGATCACTGCCGCTTTTTCAGATTTCGGAAAGCGATCTGGAGCAACGCGACGTTCGGACTCGGGACGCTTAATGTCACGAATTGCTATTTCGCGGCGAGCGATTTTACCGGAGACCATTACGCGGTGTATTCGGACGCATACGGGGGCGTGACAAACTTCAACTTTATCAATAACGTCTCTGAGCAAGGCGGGAAGATTCTTTTTGAGCTCGTTCACGAGCCGACATACGGGTATTTGGGCAGCTTGGAAGGCCAGTTCCGAATTGAGGGCAATCTGCTCGAAGGTCAGTCGGATCCGATCGTCATCTACTCCAACGTGGCGAGCGGAACAATCAGCGGCAATTATTTCGAGGCGAACAGCGGCTCTATCGTCGAGTTTCATTCCCTCGGACGGGACCCCGACGAGGACGGGCTGAAGGAGGACGTGTCGACCGTTTCCATCTCGGATAATTTCTATCACGTCTTGAAAAATCCGCAGGTCGTTCTCAGAAATTGCCGGATCACTAAGCTCGATCTGAGCAACGGGCCGGACATTAGGGTCAATGTATCGGGAGTGAGACGTTATGCCTCCGACGGCGAGAATGGCAAAGTCGGTTTGCTTCCGATACAGGAGAACTATAGCGGTTTCTCCGTCGATTTCGACTATTTGCGAAACTATCCGGGGAACGCGGTCGAAATGGAAGCCCGGGGAACGATCTCGTTCGGGACGGAAGCCGGGGAAGCGGGTGGCGCTCGGGGAACGCCGGTCGGCCCAAGAGTCTTCGCGAAGTTCGACGACGCTACGGAATGGCGGTCGATTCCGATGGACGTGCGGGCGGACGAATTGTTCGTCGCGAGCACGATCTTGCGGAAGTCGGTCGCGGCTGCGGAATTCGTCGGCTTGTCTGTGGCGGACGAAGCGGGGGTACCGGTATTAAGCACGACGAAGCTGGTCCAGCTGAACGGCGCGATGAACGGATATACGGCGGTCTTCTTCGCCATCGACGGGAAGGCGATCGCCGACCGGGGCAGCCGGCTGCGCTATGAATGTTCACGACCGGATAACGAGATTTCCGATGTCTTTTGCTATACGGTGAAGAAGACTGCGGCTGACGGCCAGTTCGGGCTAGCGCTGGAAGGCTAACGCAAAGGAGCATCTCCTTGATATTAAGGGATGCTCCTTTTTGCTTGGGTGTCTGCATGTCCCTCCGACGGAGAGGCACAAACGGCCCTAGCTCTCTACTCCGCGCGTTTCTCCAATCGGTATTCGCCCGGCGTGAAGCCGGTAATTCTCTTGAACATCCGGGTAAAGGAGTTGGCGTTATGATACCCAACCTGTGCGGCAATTTCGTGGATTTTGTCGTCGGTCTCGACCAGTATGACCTTGGCCTTATTGATGCGAATATCCTCCAAATATTCGCTGAACGTTTTGCCGGTTTTGTTTTTGATATATTTGCCCATATAGCCGATCGAGATGTTCAGCTTGCTCGCTATGTCCTCCTGGCTGATATCCTCTCCGCTATGGCGCTCCATATACGCCAGCACGTAGTCGACGATCGGGTCCTTGTCGGCTTTTTTACCGCGAACGAGGTCGGCGACCTTCTCTGTTAATGCGCGATAGAACGCGTAATACTGCTCTTCCGTCGCCATCTCCATCAATTGTTCGTAAGGTGCCAGTTCGGTGAGCAGCTCTCCGACTTCGATCTTCTGCGACATGAGCACAAGCAGCAGTTCGGAGAGAACGTCGTTCGCCATTTTTCGGTAATCGAAGGCTCTTCCGGTTTTTCCCAGGCGCTGCAGCAGCCGCTGAACGATAAGCATCATTTCGGACGCGTTGCCCGCAGCCGCGTGCGCGGACAGCTTTTTCAACTCGGGTGGAGGCACCGGTGGATCTCGGTATTCTCCGGCACGTTCGGTAATTAGCTGAGTTCGTGAGTTGAGCTTGCGTTCATGGATCATTTGCAGTGTTTCCTCGTAGGCGGCAGTGAAATCGCCGTGATTTCTTCGCTGAGGATGGGCCGCTACTGTCGCGTAATAACCGTCAAGATCTTCAAACAGCCGAACGAGATCCTGCAGCGTTGCGGAGAGCAGCCCCGGATCGGGCTCGGCGTCGTCGTGGAAGACGATGGACACAATCAGATCTTTCTCGATCTGCAACGTCTCGGCTTGCTTAAAGTGCGAGAGAAGGGTTGAATTGAGCATCTCAGGAAAATACGCCGCTCGTTCCGTATCTTCTGACGTTCCCGACGGGGCGCCGCCGGCAGGCTGAAGCTGGTACATGATGAAATAAAAAGGTTTGTCGCTGTCGATCAAATTTTGCATCTCCTGATGTTCCAGGGGAATGTCCTTGACCTTGTTCCAGTAGCCGTACGTTTTCAGCAAGGAATCCTTCAGCCGCAAATCCTGGTTGATCTTCTCGTTGGAGACGATGATCGACTTCACCCGATCCCCGATCTGGATATATTCCCGGATCGTGCTGTTGAAGCTGAAGTTGGGATTCATCTTCTGCAGCGATTCAAGCATCCGCTGTACCGGAAGCTTGAACCGGAGGCTGAACAGAATCGAAATGATCAAGCTGAGCACTAAGGACAGAGCGAACAGAAACAAGAGCAGCAAGCTCAGGCGGGATACGCCGGATGCGATTTGCCGATTGGGGGTTACGCTGACGTAAGTCAGCTTGGAATCGGTTCCGGTTTGATAAAAGTAATAATCGTTGTTGGTCGAGTCATAGGCCTCCCCATTCTTTTTGTCCGGAAACTCTGAAAGCGCTTTTATGTTTGAAGTGCCGAAAAAGCGGGTTCCGTTTTCGTCCTCGATATAGAACAGGTCGTTATCCGCGAAATGCGAGTTGGCATAAATGAGGTCCGCATCGATAAAAGCGGCGATATAGCTGTTTTTCTGGAGCTTGTTTTTGACGACAACGGGAAAATAACGTCCAGTCGGCTCGATCGTGCCGTTGATCGTTCTTCTCTCGAACTGTGCGGCAGGAAAAATCCTCATATGGTAATCTTCCTTTAATTGCTCCTTCCAGAAGTCGGTATCATACCGGGCTTGGATATAGTGCTCATTGAACATGTCAGAGACTTCCGTCAATCCGCCCTTGTCGATGATGAAGGAATGGTTTCCATTATAGAAGAACAGGTTGTCCAGATTAAGATTGTTGTAATTGGAGAGAACGGTCTGGATCTCGGCGGTTAGATCGTTCATGGCGGTAAAATTCGATCGGCTGTTCTTGAGAAGCGGGACGTTGGCGCCGAAGAACATATTTGAAGCGATATTGTCGAGCAGCCGAAATTGCTTCTCGTAATTGTTGACGGAGTTGCTCAGGTTGAGCTTGTTGTATTTGATGATTTCGGATCGAAGGGTATTCTGGAAAAAGTTAAAGGAGACCAAATTAAAGATAAAGGAGATCAGGACGATGATCGCAAAGCTGAACAGCAGCTTGAAGAAAAAGGAGTTGCGTTTCGATTGCCAGAACGTAATCATTTTCCTGCGCCCCTTGTCGTTGAGAGTAATTTCATTATATTCTGATTCTTGTCCCTTGCGAACCCGCATTAACGGTACTATTATTCCCTCGGCGATCTTTAGAGGTCTTGGAGCCCTGAAACCCGGTAAGGGAATAAGAGTGCAGGGATTGCTTCTATCTATCTTTGAAAGCGCTCCCTTATAATTGAGACGTACCCGGTAAGGTACCGCCGGGGCGCTTAATTCCGCTCGGTTAATATGGATACAGGGGGAATCGGAAGTGGATAAAAGGAAAAGGCGGTTGACCGTTTTTACGCTTACCGCGATATTGGCGGTAATGACGGCTTGCAGCAATAATGGTGGAAACGGGGCGCAGTCATCCGCTCCGGTGGGTACGTCGGTCGGATCTGAAGAAGCTTCTCCTTCCTCTGGCACGGAGAAGCCGGCTCAAGACGGTAAGTACGATCCGCCGATTACGTTAACAACGGTAAGAACGGTGGAATCCACGGTCAAGTTCTCTGAAGGGGACTCCATGGAGAACAACGTCTGGACGCGAGCTTACGAGGAGCAATACGGCATCAAAGTAAAAACAATATGGGCCGTTGACGTCAGCCAGTGGGAACAGAAAATGAACCTGACGATCGCATCCGGGGAAATTCCTGATTTCTTCCGGGTCAGCGCGACGCAGTTCAAGCAGCTGGCCGAAGCCGGCATGCTGGCCGATCTCACCGAAGCGTACGATCAGTTCGCGACCGACCGGGTTAAGAATCTGTTGACCGAAGAAGGCCCCGGAGCGCTCGAATCCGCGAAAATCGATGGACGGCTGATGGCGATCCCGTTTACGAATCCGAGCCGTGAAGGAGCGCCGATCGTCTACGTTCGTACAGATTGGCTGAAGGCCTTGAATCTGCCGGAGCCGAAGACGATGGACGATCTGCTCAAGATCAGCGAAGCGTTCGCGACGCAGGATCCCGACAAGAACGGCAAAGCGGATACTTACGGTCTGGCGATCGACAAGGATTTCTCGCTGATGAACGGATTTTTTAACAGCTTCCACGCTTACCCGGGCATTATGATCAAGGACTCCGAGGGCAAGCTGACCCCGGGGTTGACTCAGCCGGAGATGAAGGACGCTTTGAGCGCGCTTCAGACGATGTTCAAAGGCAAGCAGCTCGATCCCGAGTTCGGTGCGAAGGATATTACCAAAGTGATCGAGACGATTGCGAGCGGGAAAATCGGAATGATGTACTACCCGTATTATGCGGGCTTGTATCCGCTGCAAGCGGCGAAGGACAAAAATCCGGAAATGGAATGGAAGGCCTTCCCTTTGCTCTCGGCTGACGACCGCCCTGCCAAGTCGCAAGTAACGCTAGGAATCAACGGCTATTGGGTCGTCAAAAAAGAAGTTGAACATCCCGAAGCGATTCTCAAAATGCTTGATTTCTGGGTAAAGACGTTCTACGAAAATCTGGACGACGACATCTACGCCAAGTACAATACTTCGCCGGAAGACGGAAACCAAGTGTGGCTGCTTAACAATATGGCGGCGTTCAAAGCGTATAAGAACGTGGACGAAAGCTTGAGAATCATCCACGCGCTCGATACGGGAGACACCTCGAAGCTTAATCCGGAGGACAAAGGGGTGTACGAGCGGATTCGGAAATTCGAGGAAGGAGACTTGACCAATTGGGGCTGGAACCAGATTTTCAACAAGGGTATGTCCTTGTCGGTGACGGATTACTACCGGCAGAACGATCTGTTCGAGAGTGATGAATTCACGACGTCACCGCTGGAATCGATGGTTCAGAAAGGGCCGGCTCTGACCAAGCTGCAAGCCGAGACGTTCACCAAAATTATCATGGGACGTTCCTCCGTTGACGAATTCGACAACTTCGTCAAGCAATATCTGGAGCTCGGAGGCAACGAGATCATAGCCGACGTGAACGACTGGTACCAATCCAAGAAGTAAAACCATAGACCGGAATAAGGGGGCGGAAACCCTTGTGCTTCGCGCCCCCTTGTTTTGCGATGTCATTTTCAAGCTTGCGGAGGTGAAGGGACGATGTCCAAAAAACTGGCGAACTGGCCGCTGCACCTGATGATCCTGCCGAGTCTGCTTCTCGTCCTCCTGTTTAACTACGGCCCGATGGCCGGCATTGTCATTGCCTTTCAGAAATTTATTCCGGCCAGGGGGATCGCAGGGTCGGAGTGGATCGGTTGGGACAACTTCAAGTACGTTGTCAGTTTGCCTGATACGTTCCAGGTGCTGCGGAACACGGTGTATATTGCCTTGATGAAAATCGTGACAGGGCTGGTCTTTCCGCTGACGGTCGCGCTGCTGCTGAACGAAATTCTGCGCAAAACCGTCAAACGCGCGATTCAAACGCTGATCTATCTGCCGCACTTCCTGTCTTGGACGATTTTGGGGGGCGTGCTGATCGATCTCTTGTCTCCCTCCGTCGGAATCGTGAACGATCTCGTGAAGGTGCTAGGGTTTGAGCCGATTTATTTTTTGGGCAATAACGATTGGTTTCCGTACGTTCTTGTCGCCAGCAATGCCTGGAAAGAAGTCGGATTCAGCACAATTCTTTATCTTGCGGCTTTGACCAGCGTCAACCCCGCCCTGTATGAAGCGGCCGTCATGGACGGCGCCAATCGTCTAAGACAGACTTGGCACGTCTCGCTGCCGGGAATGCGCCCAATCATCATTTTGCTTGCGACTCTCAGCCTGGCGAGCGTGCTGAACGCGGGCTTCGATCAGGTGTTCGTGCTCTATAATCCCCAGGTATACGAGAGCGGGGACATCATCGATACGTACGTCTACCGGATGGGACTGATCAGTGCGCAATTCGGACCGGCCACGGCGATCGGTCTGTTCAATTCGATCGTGTCCTTCATCCTGATTTCCATCGCCTACTACATGGCTTATCGTTTCGCCAAGTATCGCATTTTCTAGGGAAGGAGGAAAAGGACATGCGGGAGTCCGGATGGAGAATCGGCTTTCAGATTGTCAACTACGCTTTTCTCGGATTGCTTGCGATTTCGTGCGTGCTTCCGATGGTACACGTTTTCGCGGTATCTCTCAGCTCGAATGCAGCGGCTTCCGCGGGAGCCGTCAAGCTTTGGCCGATCGGCTTCAACACGACCTCCTACGAGTACGTTATGGAGCAGGCCGCTTTTATTCGCTCACTGCTCATCACGCTGGAGCGGGTCGCGATTGGGGTTGCAATCAACATCCTGCTCACGGTATTGCTGGCTTATCCTTTGTCCAAAGAGTCGCATAAATTCAAGTCGCGGACAACATACGCCTGGATATTCGTGTTCACAATGCTGTTCGGCGGAGGATTGATTCCGACGTATATGGTCGTCCGAACTACGGGGCTGCTGGATTCAATCTGGGCGCTCGTCCTTCCGGGAGCCGTTCCTGTTTTCAGCGCGATCCTCCTGCTGAATTTTTTCCGGGGGCTGCCTAAGGAATTGGAGGAAGCGGCATTTATTGACGGGGCAGGACACTTTGTCACGTTGTTCCGAATTTATCTTCCACTCTCTGTTCCGGCGCTTGCAACGATTCTGCTGCTGTCGGCAGTCGGGCACTGGAACAGTTGGTTCGACGGATTGATCTATATGAACGCTCCGGAACGATATCCTCTGCAAAGCTATTTACAGACGATGGTCATTCAGAAAAGCTTCTCCGCGATCACGGATCTGAACACAGAGACGCTGCGCCAGATTTCGGATCGGACGGTGAAGGCGGCGCAAATCTTCCTGGGCGCCTTGCCCGTGCTCTTCGTATATCCCTTCCTGCAGAAGTATTTTATGAAGGGAATCGTTATGGGGAGCGTCAAGGAATAAAACCAAGAGAAAGAAAGGCGGAGCAGAACCATGCGATTTAGACAAATCCATCTCGATTTTCATAACCACGGCTCGGTAAAGATCGGAGAGAGCTTTTCCAAAAACCAATTTCAGGAGATGCTGCAGCTCGGCCATGTCGACTCGATTAACGTATTCGCCAAGTGCTTTCATGGATGGGCGTATTACGATACCAAAAAGTTCAACAAGCACCCCGGATTGAAGTTCGATCTCCTTGGAGAGATGATAGAGGCCGCTCACGAGATTGGCGTCAAGACGCCGGTATACATCAATGTCGGGCTGAGCGAAAATTTGGCTCTGGAGCACCCGGAGTGGCTGGCCCGCGACGAGAATGACCGGACGTTCTGGGACCCAGGGTTTACGGTGCCGGGCCTGCATGTTTTCTGCTTCAACTCGCCTTACCTGGATTACATTCTGGAAATGACTGAGGAGGTCGTCTCCAAGTACGACGGCGACGGCTTGTTCTTGGATATCGTATTTCCGAAGGCCTGCTATTGCCATAACTGCAGGGCGACGCTGCTGCGGGAGGGCAAGGACCCTCTGAATAAGAACGACGTAATGAACTTGGCCGAGCAGGTATACGCCAACTACACGAAAAGGCTGAACGAGACCGCTTGGAAGATCAAGCCCGGGCTCGATATTTTCCACAATAGCGGCATCCGGTGCGGACGCCGGGACATGGTTTCAATGAACGGTCATATCGAAGTCGAATCGCTGCCCTCCGGCGGGTGGGGCTACGATTATTTTCCGATCTCCGCAAGGTACTTCCAACAGTTAGGAAAAAAAGTCGTCGGGATGACCGGACGTTTCCATATGAATTGGGGAGAATTCGGGGGCTACAAACACACTAATGCCATCCGATTCGAAGCGGCGCTGGCGCTGGCGCACGGGACGCATTGCTCAGTCGGCGACCACCTGCATCCTGACGGGATCATGGATCCCATCGTCTATCGGATGGTGGGCGAGGCATACAGGGAGGTAGCATCGAAGGAAGCATGGTGCAAGGAAGTAACCAACGTGGCGGACGTCGCCCTTCTGGCGCTGGAATCGATTGGAGAAGATCAGGATCGGATGGGGCTCTCCGATACGGGCGCCTACCGCATTTTGCAGGAAGGAAACGTCTTGTTCGACATCGTGGACACCGAATCGGACTTACGTCCGTACAAAGTTGTTATTTTGCCCGATAAAATCCGCATTTCGGAAGCATTGGGGGATAAGCTGCAGCAATATTTGAGCGGAGGAGGCAAGCTGTTCGCGACGGGCGAGTCCGGGTTGAACCCGGAAGGCAATGCTTTCGCGCTCGACCTTGGGGTGGAATGGCTGGAGGAAAACCCCTTCAAGCCGGACTTCTACAGGCCGCATGACGCGCTGCCCAGCTTCGGGGAAGGCTCTTTCGTGTTTTATTCCCAAGGCCAGAAGGTGGCGTTGAAGGGCGGCAAGGAGTTGGGCAACCGGGAAGACCCCTATTTCAACCGCGGCCTGCACGCTTATTACTTCTCCCATACGCCGAATAGCCGTAATAACGCCGGGCCGGGCATGATCGAAAGCGCGAATGGCATCTATCTCGCATGGAATGCGTTCGAGGATTATGCAGAGAACGGCAGCCTTTTCGTGAAGGAAGTCGTGTTAGGCGCACTAGACCGTTTGTTGGAGGACAGGAAGACGTTGTCGACCAGCCTGCCCGCCCAAGGCGTCGTTACGCTTCAGCGCCAGAAGAAGGAGTCGCGGTATGTGAATCACCTCTTATACGCCTTTCCCGTAAAGCGCGGAAAGGACAAAGAGGTGGTCGAAGATATTACGCCGATTTATCGGATCGACGTGCACCTTCGAGTGCCCGAAACTGTTCGTCGAGTCTATACGGTCCCGCAACTGGAGGACATTCCCTTCAATCAAGACGGATCGTCTATTCGGTATCAGGTGCCGATCGTCGACTGCCACCAGATGATCGCGATCGAATACTAGATATGCCTGAGAGGAATTAACCGAGGAGGAAGAAAGTGATGGCAGAGAAGAACTATGAATTTCGCAGACGGCTGGAAGTCGTTCACCAACCCGATCGACTGGATCCCGAAGCGGTCGCGCTGGAGGGCGAAGCAGAGATCGACGGCAACTGGAGCATCGCGATAGGCGAAGAGGCGACGCCTCTGATCCGGAACGTGGCCAAGGATCTTCAAGATTATTTTCTCGAGAGCATGAACCTGTCGTTAAAGCTGCTTATCGTGAAAGATATTCGGAAACATTCGCTTACGGAAGCTCGGGCGATCGTTCTTGCGACGAAGGAAGAGCTCCCGGAAGCCGGGAGATCCTTAAGCAAGTCCCGGAGCTACCGGATTACGGTAAGCGAGAACCGGGTCATCGTCTGCGGCAACGACGAGCGCGGAGTCGGTCAGGGGAGTTATTACCTGGAGGACTTGATGAACTTGCGTGAAGCTCCTTTCCTGGCCGTAGAGGAAATCCAGAGGGAACCGATCTTCTCGCCACGGATGGCGCATTCCGGCTGGGGACTTGACCGCTTTCCCGACGCCCATCTGAATGCTATGGCGCATGCGGGCATCGACTCTATTCTGGTGTTCGTCAAGGATGTAGACCGAACGCCGGACGGCTATCAGGATTTCAACTACTTGGTTGATCGGGCGGCCCTCTACGGACTTGACGTGTACGTTTACAGCTATTTGCTCTCCCGTAAGCATCCGGACGAATCGGATGCGGAGGACTACTACGACGGCGTATACGGTAAAATTTTCGAGGCTTGTCCGCGTTTCAAAGGCGTTATTCTCGTCGGCGAATCCTGCGAATTTCCGAGCAAAGACGAAAATACCACGGGCGTGCTCCGGCTGGAATGGCCGAAGGATAAGCCGCAGACCAAACCGAGCCCGGGCTGGTGGCCGTGCCGCGACTATCCGCAATGGCTGAGTCTGCTGAAGAAAGTCATACGCAAACATAATCGGGAGGCGGATATTGTCTTCTGGACGTATAACTGGGGTTGGGCTCCCAAAGAGGAGCGCCTCAGGCTGGTGCGTCATTTGCCGGAAGACATTACGCTGCTCGTCACGTTCGAGATGTTCGAGCAAATCAAGCACGGGAACGTCATGAATGTGTGCGTCGACTATACAATTTCCTTCGAAGGGCCCGGCCGATACTTCAGCAGCGAGGCCGAAGTTGCGAGGGAAAGGGGCCTCAAGCTGTATGCGATGAGCAATACGGGCGGCCTAACTTGGGATATCGGGGTTATTCCTTATCAGCCGGTGCCGCATCAATGGGCGAAGCGGCATGACGCGCTTCTGCTAGCGCAAGCAAATTGGGGGCTATGCGGTCTTATGGAGTCCCATCATTACGGGTGGTGGCCGTCCTTCGTCAGCGAACTTGCCAAGTGGGCCTACTGGCAGCCGAGCCCGCCGCGAGAGGAACTGTTGGAAGCGATCGCCACGCGGGATTTCGGCCCGGAAGCGGCGGAATATGTCCAGGAGGCGTGGCGAAGCTGGAGCGAAGCGATCCGGTACTACGTACCTACGGTCGAGGATCAGTACGGCCCGTTTCGGATCGGCCCTTCCTTTCCTTTCGTTTTCCAAATCGAGGTGGAGATGCCCGCCGCTTGGCATGCCATGTTCGGCAACGAGATCATCTTTACGACCTATAAACCGGAGGACACCTCCCGGCAGTCGCTCGCAGCCTCCCGCTATCCCGTGGAGATCGAGAGTCTGCGCCGAATGCACGGTCTCATGACGCAAGGTAACGAGGCGTTGCAACGGGGGCTTGCGCTGTCGCCGGAGAGGAAGCAGGAGCGGGCGGCGAGGATGCTGGGGATCGGAGAGTTTATCGCGAACACGATTGTAACGACTATTCACGCCAAGCAGTGGTGGCAACTGAAGCAGCGGCTTCTGATCGAGTCGGATCCCGGCAGAGCGCTCTCTCTTCTGGAAAAGATGGAGGAGCTGGCCGAGAGGGAGATCGTCAACGCGGAAGCGACGATTCAGCTCGTGGAGGCCGATTCACGGCTTGGCTGGGAGCCGAGCATGGATTATATGTCGGACCCTGAGCGCTTAAAGTGGAAGATCAACCAGGTAAGAAGCGTCATCGAGAACGAGTTTCCGGGCTGGCGCGCGTCGTTTGCGCTGACGGAACCGTTTGATCCGGAGAATGCGGAACAAGGCGATAATCGCGGTTAGTCGGATAATGCTTTATTCTTTCGCGTCATGGAAAGGAGCGGGAAGTCTTGCAACTCAAGGATCTCGCCAAGCAATTAAACGTGTCGGTGTCCACGGTGTCCCGAACGGTGAACGGTACTGGGCGTGTCGGGGCCAAGACGCGGGAGAGAATTTTGGCGGCTATCGAGCGGACGGGATACCGTCCGAACGAGATCGCCCGCAGCCTGAAGCGCCGCAGCGCCCGCACGCTTGGCGTCGTGATGGCGGACATCTCCAACGGCTTCTGCTCCAAGGTGATCAAAGGCGTGGAGAAGGTGGCCAGCGAGAACGAATACAGCGTGTTCGTCTGCAATACGGACGAGGATGTCGGCAGGGAAGAGGATTACGTTCGACTGCTGCTGCAAAACCAGGTCGGCGGGCTGGTCATCGCTAGCGTTGGCTCCGACGCCAGCTTGTTCCAGCCGTATCTCGATGCCGGCATTCCGGTCGTCTTCATCGACAACCTGCCGAGCATGGCGGACAACTATAATCTGGTCGCCATCGACAATGTCAAAGCGAGCCGGGCCATCGCCCACCACCTGGCGGATCAAGGCCATCGTCATATCGCGATGCTGACGGGACCGCTGCATCAATCGACGGCTGCCGAGCGAACGCGGGGATTTCGGGAGGGATTGGCGGATTCCAGCATCGCATTGGAGGACGAATGGATCGGCGTTGGGGAGTTCAAGCGCGAGAGCGGCTACCGGATCATGCGGGAGTGGTTGGAGCGTGAAGACCGCCCGACGGCGGTGTTCGCCGCAAGCGACTTTCTGCTCTATGGCGCGATCCAGGCGATCAACGAGAAAGGGCTGAACATTCCCGGCGATATCGCGGTCGCTTGCTTCGACGCAAGCGACGAGACGGGCCTATTGACGCCGGGAATCACTTCGGTCGTTCAGCCCGCGTTCGAGATCGGAGCGATCGCCGCGGATCTCATCATGAGAAGAGAGCGGAACAAGGAAGTAAAGCGATTCGAGAAAATTGTGCTTGAGCCGACCGTGGTTTTGCGAGAATCGAGTCTTAGGCAACTTTGAAGGGAGAGGACAAAATGAGCAGAGCGCAGGGCAACACGCAGTGGATATTTCCCGATTGCGAGCTGCCGCCGACAGGGGATTCCCTGCTGAAGGGTCATGAATCAGTCATTGTGCTGAATTTGGGGAACGACGAGGCAAATGTGAGGTTAACACTGTATTTTACGAATCGCGAACCGGTCCGGGAGATCGAAGTGAAGGTCGAGGGGGAGAGAGTACGCTGCTTGCGGCTGGATAACCCGGACGACTTGAACGGATACGTCGTTCCGCGAGAGGAACAGTACGCGCTGAAGGTCGAGAGCGATACGCCGGTCGTCGTGCAGTACGGACGGCTGGATACGCGGCAGGACAACATGGCCTTTTATACGACGATGGGATTTAGCGAATAGAAATGGAGATGGGACAACGATGAAAGATAACGTGCACGTGATATTCGGTTTCGACATGGAGACGGACGTCGGCAGCTTTACGCCGTATTACGATGGCGTCAAGAACGCGACCGGGCCGCTCGTCGAGCTGTTCGACAAGAAAGGCATTAAAGGAACCTTCTATTATACGGGGGATGCGGCGCGTCGAAATCCGGAGAGCGTCGAGCTGGTCAAGCTGAGCGGCAACGAGGTCGGCTGTCACTCACTGTTCCACGAGACGGTCGGCGACGAGCTGTTCCCGATTCCGGGCGTTGTGCCGCTGCTGCCGGAAGAGGTTCCGCTGCGCATCGAGAAGGCGACGGAATGGGTGCAGCAGGTGCTTGGGCACCAGCCGGTATCGTTCCGCGCACCTCGTCTATGGGGTTCGACGGCTTTGCTAAATTCGCTGGAACGGTTGAACTACGTGTCGGACGCGTCCTATCCGATGTATTTTTACCGGGAGCGTTTCGTTCCTTACCATCCGAGCAGGAACGATTGGACGAAGGAAGGCGACATGAACATCGTCGAAATCCCGAACTTCGCCGACATGGTCATGCAGAGCAACGATCCGGGACTCGAGAGGGACCGCGACCAATGGCCGCTGTTCCGGACGAAGAGTGCAGACGAGCTGATGAAGCGCATTGACGGGTTCGTGAAGTTTCTACGGGATCGCAACTTGCCTGTGGTGCTCTGCTTCTACTTCCATCCGTGGGAGTTCATTCCGATCCAGGAAAGCTATCACTACGGCGAAGCGACGGTGACGCCGGACAGGTTCCTGACGCTGGGCTGCGGAGAGAAGGCAATGAGCGAGTTCTCGATCTTGATCGATAGATTAAAAGATATGGGCTCCGTCTTTCATCGGGCGGACGACTTTGCTGGACTATGGAGTAAACAAAGCTCGGGAAAATAAGCGGGGCACAAGAGGCACAGCATATCTACGAAAAGGGGATAAGTGAAAATGACTAATCACGTAAAAATTCCGGACCACGAATACAAAGAAAGAATCCAACGGGCGGCCAAGCTCGCTTTGGACAAAGGCCTGGACATCCTGATCGTCAACTCCAACGAAGCGGACTACGCGAACGCACGCTACTTTAGCGGCTTCTGGCCTCTATTCGAACGAGCAGGCGTAGCGATTACGCCTGCAGGAGATGCGGCGCTGATGGTTGGCCCGGAAAGCTCGGTGTATGCTCGCGACTTCGGCAAAATCGACAAGCAGTTCACGCTGATGGAGTACCGCGAATCCGCCAACCCGAGCTACCCGGAGCTGAAGCCGAACACCTACCGCGAAGTGTTCAAGGCGCTGGGCGTGACTGGCTCGAAGCTCAAAATCGGCGTCGCCAGCTTGCTCGACACAAGCGTCGTCATGATGGAAGGGTTGAAGAATAACTTCCCGGACGCCGAGATCGTCGGCGCGGACGAAATCATGGTCGCGCTGCGCAGCATCAAGTCGGAAAACGAGATCGCGTGCATGCGCGAA
>PJTO01000390.1_pt1 | contig 21301 bp, 16 predicted proteins | sample 1512101 | NCBI WGS metagenome assembly PJTO01 (sample SAMN08177690, study PRJNA422409) | Soil metagenome, whole genome shotgun sequencing project.
GCCGTTCGGCGGCGTCGGCGCGTCCGGTTATGGCCGCTTCGGCGGCAGGCAGGGCATCGACAGCTTCACCGAAACCCGCTGGATCACGGTCGAGACCCTGCCCGGTCACTTCCCGATCTAACGATAGGCTGGCCGCGCGTCCTAGCGGGTCTGCAATCAGTAAAAGGGGCGCTTCCCGCGGGAAGCGCCCCTTTTCGTATCCGCTCCCGCCGACCTGCAAACCATGGATGTAAGGGCTTGCAAAGGATCATTGGCATGTTTAGTAATGTTTCATAACAATTGTCCTTTGGGAGAGGCAAAATCATGCGTGCATTCACCGGCAGATCCATTTGCGCAGCCGTTTCCGCGCTTCTGGCGGGAGTGGCACTTCCCGCTTTGGCGCAAGAAGCTCCTTCCGAGGAGCCGGTGCCCACGGGCGGGCTTCAAGAAATCGTCGTGACGGCCGAGCGCCGGACCCAGAGCCTCCAGGACGTTCCGATCTCCGCCACGGTACTGTCCGGAGACACCATCCTGCAAAGGGGCGTCACCGGGGTGAACGATCTCCAGCAGGTAGCGCCTTCGGTCGCGATCAACACGTTCAACCGCTCCACCTTCATCAACATCCGCGGCGTGGGCATCGCGCAGTCGGCCCCGACGTCCAGCCCCGGCGTCGCCTTCTACATCGACGGCCAGCTGATCCCGCACGAGCAGTTCATCGGCCAGAGCTTCTACGACATCGCCTCCATCGAAGTGCTGCGCGGCCCGCAGGGTACGCTGAGCGGGCAGAACTCAACCGGCGGTGCCATCTACGTCCGCACGCCTGCGCCGGAATACGACACGGTTTCGGGGATGGTCGATGCGACTTACGGCAATTACGATGCGCTGAAGCTGGTCGGCGCGATCAACCTTTCGGGCAGCGAGCAGTTCGCCGTGCGCATCGCCGGTATCCGCGATCGCCGCGACAGCTTCACCAAGAACATCGGCCCCAGCGAGAGCAATCCGGGCAATCTGGACCTCTGGGGCGTGCGCCTGAATGCCGCGATGCGCAACACCGACCAGACGCTCTCCGCCAACGTCCGCGTCGACTGGTTTAAGTCGGTGTCGGACAACAATGCGGTCAAGCGGCGCGGCGATACCGTTTCGAGCGACCCGTTCGTGATCCAGGAGGATGCCCGATCGTTCCAGAACCAGGACGGCTACCGTCTCTCGTTCGAACCGCGCATCGCCCTGACGCCGGACATCGACTTGCGCACGCAGGTCTCTTACCAGAACATGCATACGATCGACCAGACCGACGGCGATCGCAGCGCCACGGCGCGTCCCAGACCGCCCGCTTCCAACACCGGCCGGGTCAGCCTCGTCAGCACCGATTTCGACACCTTCATGGCCGAGGTCAATCTGCTTTCGAGTCAGAAGGGGAAGTTCAACTGGGTTCTGGGCGCTTTCTACCTCGATGAGGATGTCCTGACCTTCTCGCGCCGCGACAACAACCACACGACGGATTTCGTCTCCTCCACCTCGACCTTCAAGACGCTGGCGCATAATTCGACCAAGTCGGCCTTCGGACAGGCCAACTGGTTCGTCACCGATGCGCTCGAGCTGGTTGCCGGTCTGCGCTATTCGGAGGACCAGCAGGTCTACAACCGCATCATCCCCGCGGGCGCGGTGCCGCCCGGCGCGGATACGACCGGTGTGCAAAAGTCCAGCAAATGGACAGGCAAGTTGGGCGTGAACTATCACATCGACCGCACACTGCTCTACGTCACGGCTTCGCAAGGGTACAAGGCAGGCGGCGTCAACCTGACGATCGGCGTGCCCAACTTCGGGCCGGAGACAAACCGCGTCTACGAGGCCGGATTCAAGACGACCCTGCTGGGCAACCGCCTGCGCGTGAACGGCGACGTCTTCTATTCGGATTATCAGGATATCCAATTCTCCAGCCTGCTGGATACGCTGCCGCTCACGCAGAATGCGGCTTCGGGCAAAGCCTACGGCGGCGAACTGGAGGTCACCGGCCAGTTCGGCGGCTTCGGCATCAATGCCGGCGTGGGTTATCTGAAGGCGGAATTCGCCGAAGACACCTGCATCACCGATACCAACCAGAGCGGGACGAGTGCCGGCTGCCCCACCAACCTGCGGTTCGTGCCCAAGGGACGGGTGCTGCCGTTCTCGCCGGAATGGACGATCAATGCCGGTGCCCAGTACGATTTCGAGGTGGGCACGGTAACGGTCACGCCGCGCGTGCAGTGGTCGCACCTCTCGCAGCAAGTCGCGACGCCCTTTCCCAGCGTGAACACCATCGTACCGGGCCGAGACGTGTTCGACGCCCGCCTGACGGTGGACTTCGACGGTGCCTACAAGCTGGAGGGCTTTGTCAACAACTTCACCAACAAGACCTATATCGCTTCGCAGATCCAGAACTCGTCGAGCGCGGACGGCGGCAGCATCTACGGCGCGCCGCGCACTTATGGCATCCGGGCGGTGGCGAAGTTCTGAGCTTCCCGTCCTGAACCTGCGCGCTTTCCCGAAAGGGGCTCCCGCCAGCGGGAGCCCCTTTTCTTCAGTGCCGGGAGAACCGGGCGGTCAGGCGAAGACCGCGCGGATATCGCGCTGCTCCGCGATGGCCAGGACGGCGGCGGCGAGGGCGCGAGCGGGCTGGTCCGCCAGAGGTAGCCGGGCACGGCCGCAGCAATCCACGAACTTCTCCACCAGCCCTGCCCGATCGAGCGGCCGCTTCGGCGATCCCAGGGGAACATGCAACTCGCGGCGCAGCGTCCGCCCGTCGGTGAGTTCGACTTCCAGAAACCCGCCGGAACCCGACGGCCAATCCGGCGCCGGCACCTCGATGGCGGAAACCCGGGCGGCCATCGCCAGAATGGCAGGATCGGCCAGGGACGCAGCGTCGAAATCATCCAGCGTCACTTTGCCCCGCACCGCCGCCAGTGCGAGGGTGAAGGGTATGGAGAATTTCGCATCGATCGCCACGGTCGGCGCCTGCTTGCGCGCCAGAGGCTCGATTAGCATGCGCGTTACGCGGTCGGTCCCGGCGCGGATGGCGACGATCCGCTCCGGGCCGAGACCCTGGCCGTGGATCAGTTCGGTGGCGAGTTCGATATAGACGTGGGTTCCCCGGCACGAAGGCCAGGGTTTGAAGCTGAGCATTTCGCCGTAGAACCGCTTGCCGAGGTCGCTCAGGAGGTCACGGCTGTCGAATTGACCACCTGCGTAGAGGTCGAAGAAGCCATCGCGTCCTTCGAAAGGGGCATCGAAGCCCGCGACACCCTCGGCGGCGAGCCGCGCCGCGACGATGGCGGCCTGCGCCGGGAACGCCTCGCGGATGGCGCGGATGTTGGTTTCGCGATCGTGCTTGATCGCGCCGGGCATCGTCGTCTGGCAGAGCGTGAGCGAGAGGGCGCTGCGGGTCTGCTTCCAGTCCAGCCCCAGCAGCCGCGCGCATGCCGCCGCAGCGCCATAAGCGCCCAGGATCGGCGGTGGATACCAGCCTCCCGCTTCCATCGGCCGCCGCAGCGCCAATGCCATGCGGCAGACCAGATCGCACCCGATCGCCAGTGCCGCGAGAAGCTCCGGGCCGCTGGCCCCGGTCTCCTGCGCCAGCGCGAGGGCCGCCGGGATCAGCGAGGCGTTCGGATGGCTGGGGGCGGCATCGAAGGCGTCCTCGTAGTCCAGCGCATGGGCCATGGCGCCGTTTGCGAAGGCCGCGGCTTCCGCCGGAACGAGCAGATCGGTGCCGAACACCCGGCAGGCACCGGTGCCCCGGCGGGCCGCCAGGCTCAGGAATGGGCGCACGTCGGCGCTCATGCCGCTGGCCGCGATCATCACACCCGTTCCGTCGAGGAGCGCACGCGACGTCATCTCGATGCTCTCGGGCGAGAGGGCGGACCACGGCGTCTCGGCGATGTGACGGCAAAGCGTTTCGGAGAGGAGACCTTCCGGCGGGGCGATCATGATCGGGCGGTCCTGTTGATGTTCAATGCTTCATTTCAAACAAGACGCTTTCACGCAAGCGCTTTCATCGGCGGAAAAGCTGGGTTACGGTGAGCGGAACAGATTCAATGACCGCGCGGAGAGAGCATGACGGATCAGGAAACGACGATCGGGCGCAAGGTGCTATGGCGGCTCGTGCTGCCCAGCGCCCTGTTCATCCTGATGGGGTCCATAGACCGCGCCAATGTCGGGTTCGCGGCCTTGCAGATGAACCAGGCACTCGGGCTTTCGGGATCGAAGTACGGATTTGCGGCGGGGGTGCTGTTCGTGGGCTACCTCGCCGCCAAGTATCCGAGCGTGCTGCTGTTCGAGGCGATTGGCATGCGCCGGTGGCTGGCCACCATCACCCTGGCCTGGGGCATCTCCGCCTCGGCCATGGCGCTGGTCCAGACCGAGGGGCAGCTCTACGCCTTGCGCGTGGTCATCGGCTTCACCGAGGGAGGGCTTTCTTCCGGTCTGATGATCTACCTCAGCCACTGGGCGAGCGAGCGTTATCGTGCATCGGTGCTGGCGTTGCCGATCATGGCGATCTCGATCGCGCAAGTCGTGGGCGCGCCGGTCTCGGGCTGGCTGATGCAGGTGGACAATCCGCTGGGCTGGGAAGGGTGGCGCTGGATGTTCCTGGTGGAAGGGATGCCGGCGGTCCTGCTGGGCCTGTTCGCCTGGTTCCATTACCCGGACTCGCCGCAGGAAGCGCGCTGGCTCAGCCCTTCGGAAAAGGCCTGGATCGCCGCCAATATCAAGGGTGCGACGAAGCCGGCCAAGGGCGCTGCGGCCGAGGGGCGCTGGGACGTGCTGCGCCTGCCGGTCGGCTGGGTCTCGGCGCTGATCTGGTTCTGCATCCTCTCGGGCAACTACGGCATCATGTTCTGGCTGCCGCAGATTGTGCGCGGGCTGACGGGCCTTACGCCCGCCGAAACCGGGCTGATCGTCGCTTTGCCTTGGGCGGGAAGCGCGGTGGGGCTCTACCTGAACGCGCGCCATTCGGACCGTACGCAGGAGCGGTTCATGCACGTTGCGGTTCCTGCGCTGGGCGGAGCGGCGGGGCTGCTGACGGCCTATGTGCTAGGGCCGGGCTTGCCGGGGCTGGTCGCGCTGGTGATCGGCGGCGCCTGCGTCGGCTCCACGGTGGCGGCGTTCTGGGCGATTCCCACGCGTTTGCTGCCGCCGTCGGCGCTGGCCATGGGCATCGTCGCGATCAATATCGTCGGCAGCCTTGCCGGTGCGACCGTCCCGCCGGCGATGGGCTGGCTGCGCGATACCAGCGGTTCGTTCCTGCCGCCGACGCTGCTGCTGGCAGGTATCCAGGTCATGCTGGCAGTGCTGTGCGTGATCGGGCGGAAGCTGGAGCGGGGCGCGCTGGCCGCTCGCCCGGCTGCATTGGCCTGAGCACGAAGCCATGCCGGGGAGCGAGGGCTCCCCGGCATGGGCGGAGTTCAGCGTTCCTCGGCCTTCGCTTCGCGCTCGGCGGCGAAGCGGCGGGGGGCGAGGGATAGCAGGACGATCGCGGCAATGAGGATGCCGGCGCCGGTCAATTCGGCGCCGTTCGGCATCGGCAGCCCCCAGAACCACGCCAGCAGCACCGAACCGCCGACGCCCGCCACGAGGCTGGCGGCACGTTCCAGCGGAACGCAGTAGGAGTTTTCGCTGGGGTGCAGCAGGATCACGATCGCGAAGACCGAGACGATGGTCAGTGTCAGGCCGATCAGCGCGATGGGCACGATCTGCGGACGGCTCCACACTTCCACGAAACCCCAATGCAGGCCCGAGGTATGCCCGTCGATGCCGCTGAGCGAAAGCAGGGCCAGTGCACCGATCGCCAGCGGCAGGGCGACAACTTTCTCTTCCACGAAATACTTGCGGACCGAAGCCGGGTCGCCGGTCTTCGACACTTTGGTCATGACCGCCAGCCGAGTGAAATAGCCCAGGGTGTAAAGGGCGATTGTGGCGATGGCGATCGGCGGCAGCTTCAGGCCGCCGCGGTCGCCGATCGTCACCAACATGGCAACCGCCACCATGGCCAGCGCGGCCCAGCTCCACCAGCGCACCTTGCGCCTGAAGGCAAGATCCACCAGCGGCGCGACCAGCAGGATGTCGCCGCGCATCAGCAACTGCATGAAGGGGATGCTGACGTCGGGGATCGTAAAGGAGAGCGGCACGGTGAACAGCACGAGAGCGGTGCCGATGCCCGAAAGCAGGGTATAACGCGTCGGCACCGGCACATTGAGCCCGGCGACGGACACGCGGTTGGCGTCGCGGTGCCAGTCAGCCAGCCAGATGAACAGGTAGGTCGTGACCAGCGAGACGATCAGCGAGGCGGGCAGGGTTTCGAGGCCGGTGATGGGACGGCCAAGCACGGCATCGGGCTGGCTCGTCACCAGCCTGGTCAGGATGACGTTGGGCAAGTAGCTGAGGAAATAGACGAAGACCACCAGTTCCAGCGGAAAACGGAGCCTGGTTTTCATGCAGCCTGCACCTCCACCATGTCCGGCCCGGCGCGGAAGGCGGTAGCGAAACCGGCCTCCCGCGTGACGGCGGAGAGATAGTCGATCACTTCCTCGTAATGCGCATCGCCGGGGGCAAGCGGGACGGGAACGGCATCGCCGCCGATGTGGATGGGCACGAAGCCGCTGCGCACGACCTTGCCCCCTGCGATCTCCAGCCGCGCGGCAATCGCCAGGCGCGATGCCTTGGGGAAGTTGTAGAGGCTGTCGAAATCAGGCTCCCACTCTTCGGCAAGGACGCGGATCTCGTTGAAGCTCTTCGACTTGGCGTGCTGCTCGTCCATGCGCAAGTCGCAGGCGAAGTTGCACAGCGAGTAGAACACCGGGACGGTATCGATCATCTCCACGCCCTTGAGGATATGGGCATGGCCGCCGAGGATCGCGTCGGCACCCGCCTCCACTGCGGCACGGGCGACGACCGGCTGGTACTCGGCGATCGTCGCCCGCACGAAGTGGATGCCCCAGTGAAGGGACACGACCACGACGTCGTACTCCTGCTTGGCGGCGCGGATATCGGCCTGAAGTGCGGCCAGATCGTCGGGGTGGGGCCAGGAGCGAATGCGCGGCGGGGTGCCGGGCTGATCGTGCTCGATCTGCTCGTAGTGCGTGAAGGCGCGCATCGGGGCGCAGCCAGGGCGGCGCTCGTCGGCCCAGTAGGACTGCGGGAGGATGCTGGAATAGGCGAGAAGGGCCACGGTGCTGCCGTCTTCCAGCGTGAAGCTGACGGGCCTGCGGGCTTCGGCGATGTTCGCACCCGCGCCGACCGGACGGATGCCCGCCCGCTCCAGGTTCGCCACGGTTTCGAAGAAGGCGTCGTTGCCCCAGTCGAGAACGTGATTGCCCGCCAGCGAGATTACGTCGAATCCGGCGCGGGCCAGGGCGTCCGCACCGTCCGGGCGAGCGAGTACCGCATGGCGGGCCTGCGGCGCGCGAACGCCTCGGGCGGCGAACGTGGTTTCGAGCTGGCCGAATGCGATATCCGCATCCTGCAATAGCGCGCGCGCGGCCACGTAGCTCTCGTCGTAGTTGTCGCGGTCCGGGGCGAGGTCGCCCACGGCGATCAGCACGCCGGTCATGACCCGCGGCCCCATCGCGCGAGACTTGCGCCGAGGAACGGCTGGACCTTGATGGACATGATTGGATCTCCCCAGGGCCGGCAACGCCGGCAGCCTTGTTATCTCCTCATCTTACGGGCGCCAAGTGATTGTGCAAGGGCTTACATCAAGCCTTTGCGCGCTTGGTTCCTGCTGGTTCCGAAAGGACCGGCAGGAAGCAGAGGCAACCGACGAGCGCCAGTGCCGCGATCGACAGCAGCAGGGCGGGGCCGTGGTCGAAGCGGTGCGACAGCGTCGATGCGACGAGTGCCGCCGTGAGCATCTGCAAGGCGCCGAACAGGCTGGAGGCCGTGGCGACGGCGCGGGGGCTGCTCTCCTGCGCCAGCGCCAGTGCGCAGGGCACGCAGATCCCGCTCGCCAGCGCGCAGGCGGCCATCGGGATCAGCAGGGCCGGGAGCCCGGCGATCAAGCCGCCGGCGGCCGTTACCAGCAGCACGATCCCCACCGTCATGATCGCGATCGCGCCTTTGAGCATGACCGCCGCGCTTCGGCGCATCCGGCGCACGAGCAGGCTGCCGCCGATCATGAACCCGGAAACGCCAAGGTAGAACACGCCGCTTTGCGAGGGCAAGAGGTGGTAGACCTCGCTCAGGACGAAGGGAGAAGCCGCGAGGAAGTGGTACATCATCGCGGTCCACGCCGCGGCGCCGATCGTTACGCCCATGAAGCGCGCCGTTCCCAGCAGCGCCGCATAGGTTCGCCAGGGCGCCGCCGATCCTCCCGTGCTGCGCGCCGTCTCGGGAAAACGCCGGAAAGCAGCGGCCAGCACGGTCATGCCGGTGACGAACAGCAGCCCGAAAACCGTGCGCCAGCTGCCTGCCTCGACAAGGACGCCGCCGATGCCGGGGGCAATTGCGGGCGAGATCAGCGAGATCGTCGCCAGGGTCGCCAGTCCGCCGATCGCCTGCCCCGGCACCGCCAGGTCGGCGATCATCGCACGCGAGGCAACCAGCGTTCCCGAAGATCCAAGCGCCTGGATGACACGGCCTGCAAGGAGCCAGCCGATGGACGGCGCCAACCCGCAGATGGCGGAGCCCGTGCAGAACAGCGTGAGCGACCAGAGCATCGCCGGGCGGCGTCCGAAGCGGTCTGTGAGCGGCCCCCAGCCGAGCTGGCCCAGCGCGATGGCGACGAGGTAGAGCCCGATCGTCAGTTGCACTTCGGCCTGATCGATCCTCAGTCTCGCCGCGATGGACGGCAGGGCCGGGACGATCATGTGGATCGACAGCGATCCCAGCGCGGTCATGAGCCCGAGCGCGGCGGTCAGGCGTCCGCTCCCGTCGAAGGTGGCGCTGCGCTCAACCGATGCCGCTCGTGGCTGTTGCAATGGTGGGGACCTCTCGTCTATTCAGTTGCGCAAGCGCTTACATCAGCATTGCGCGCCGGAAAAGGGGAGAGCTGCCGTGTCCGCCAGGGTGATCGTCGTCGGAGTGGGCGACATAGGGCCTCGGCGGGCTAACCCCGCCGAACTGTTCTCGGGGCTGGGCGATGCACTGGAGGGCGACATCCTGTTCGGGCAGATGGAATGCGTGGTCTCCGACAAAGGCACCCCCGCGCCCAACGCCCGTCTGGCCATGCGGACCTCGCCCGATGTCGCCGGAGTGCTGGCGCAAGTCGGCTTCGATGTGCTCTCGCTCGCGGGCAACCATGCGATGGACTATGGCGGAGACGCCCTTGTCGATGGAGCGGCGAACTTGCAGGCGGCAGGCATCGCGGTCTGCGGAGCGGGAGTCCACATCGCCGCTGCCCGCGAACCGGCGGTGCTGGACGCGAATGGACGCCGCATCGCCTTCTTGGCCTACAATGCGATCCTGCCGCACGGCTATGCGGCGGAGTCAAACCGCCCCGGCTGCGCGCCGCTGCGGGTCCATACCGTCTATGAGGCGGTGGAACCGGAACAGCCGGGCACCGACCCGCGCGTGCTGACTTTCGCTGCATCCGCAGACCTGTGCGCGATCCGCGACGATGTCCGCCGGGCCCGCGAGCGCGCGGACTATGTCATCGTCTCCATGCATTGGGGCATCCACTTCGTGCGCGCCGTCCTCGCCCAGTACCAGCGCGAAGTTGGCCGCGCCGTGATCGAGACCGGGGCCGATGCCGTGTTCGGTCACCACCCGCATCTGCTGAAGGGCATCGAGTTTCATCTCGGCCGCCCGATCCTGCACAGTCTCGGTAATTTCGCCATCGAGCAGCCTGCCGCCTTCATGGACAATCTCACCGAAGACCGCGGCTTCAAGGAGATCAGCCGCCTCAATGCCGACTGGAAACCGGGCGCGAAATACATGAATCCGGACGAGACGCGGCACACTGTCGTCGCGCGGCTGGAACTGGGCGGCGAGGGGCCCCTTCTGCGGCTCACCCCTTGCCGGATTGATGACGATTCGATTCCTCGCCGCGTCCTGGTGGAAAGCGTGGAAGGGCAGGAGGTCCTGGCCTATCTTCGCGAGATCACGCGGGAAGCCGGTCTGGACACGCGGTACGAAGTGGCGGGCGGGGGGATTGTCGTCCTGCCGGAGGGGTGAACCGGGAGAAGCCGCCGATCAGAACTCGGCGGTCACTTCCACTCTTCGCCGGGAGTATTCGGAAAGCCCCGGGATCGTATCGTCCTCGATCGGGCCCTTGTCGCGGCCCACGCGGGTGGAGATCGTCTTGGCGTCGAAGCCCAGCATGCGCAGCGACTGCGCTACTGTCTCGGCACGCTCGCGCGCGACGTCGGAGCGTTCGGCCATGGCCTTGCCCGAGACAGTCACCGGCCTGGTCGCGCCGTAGCCGGTAATGACGATCCGCCGGGGGTGGGCGCTGCGCAGCCAGTGCGCGAGCTTGTCCAAGTAGTAGTCCGTAAACTGATAGCTGATGAAGCTGCTGTCGAACTCGAAGAACAACGGAAAGCTGCGCTTGGCGAAAGGTCCTTTTTCGAGCGGCCGGTCCATGTCGAGCGGCGGCACGTTGGTGACGGGCAAGGCGAACCTGCGGCCCGGATAGCCTTCGGCGGGGATCATGTAGCGCGGGCAGGGCGCTTCGAGGATCGATACGGACACGGGGTCGAGAACGATACCGCCGCAAGGGTTATCCTGCCCGGCCGCGACCCGTCCTTCGATCAGCGCGGCGTGCGCGTAGTCGGGCTTGGCCGGAGCGAGCGTGACATCGTACTGCACGCCGTCGTCCGGTGACTGCGCCAGCCAGCAGCCCGACTTGCGGCCGGAATCGGTATCTCGATAGACCGGGCAGGCCACGAACAGCCGGTAGTCCAATGCTGCCTGCGCCGCGATCGCCTGCCCGGATGTGGCCGCGAGCATGGCGGCCGAGAGAGCGAGCCTCATTTCGAGTGGCCTCTTCACAGCGCGCTCATGAGATTGACGAGGTCCTGTTTTTCCTGCTCGCTGTAGCGGATCGAATAGCGACGGTCGTAGTAGTCGACGATACCGCGCAGGTCCTTGGCCGAGCCGTTGGAGAAGTAGGGCGCGCGCGCCGCCAGCGCCCGGTTGGATTGCAGGGTGATGCGGCCGACATCGGCGCATTTCCCGGTGGTCAGCGCGTAGCCTGGATCATGCGTTAGGATCTCGCGGCCGTAGAAGGGGTGCGGCTTGCCCTTGCAGGTGACGCGGAACAGCGGCAGCCAGGGTTGGGGCGAAGCGAATGGCGCATTGGTCGTGCCGAGATCGACTTGTCCCGGCGCCACGTCGATGCCGATCTGGCTCATGTTATGGCAGAACCGGCAGGAATAGCGCACGGGGTTGCCGAAGCCGACCGGAGCGTTGATGCCCTGGCTGTCGGTAATCAGGAAATTGCGGTCGCGGAAGATCGCCGCGCCGCGCGCCACGGATTCGCGGAAAGCCAGTTCCTGGGGCGAGAGCGCCGCCTTCTGCTTGGGCGTGAGCTTGCCCCAGACATCGAATTCGGACCAGACGGCACGGCCGGTACTGCCGAGTTGGCCCGGCTTGAGGTCGCGCAGTGTGGCCGGCCCGCCTTCCGCCCCGTCGGCATCGAGCGCTCCGCCCTGCGGTCCCGCTTGTTGCGCGGTGTAGATGCTGCGGATGAAGGTAAGCACCTGTTCCTTCTGGGCCGCTGTCATCTGCTTCGACAGTTCCAGATGCGCGCGGGCCGCGTCGTTCATCTGCGCGGTCAGCGTGGGAACCCGTCCGTCCGCCATGAGATTGCCGGCCACCGGCTTGCCGGTTTCGGGATCAATCGGGACCGGCAGCCCGGCCTTGGGGTCGTAGGCAAAACCGATCGCCTCGATATATTTGAGGTTCGCGACCGGGCGCGGGCGGCGATAGACCGAGATGTTCGGCTGTTTCGCGTTCGGGCCGTAGCGTGTGCCGCTGTTGCAGCCGGTGGGATCGCGCACCACCTCGATCGTGAAGTCCGGCTTGACGCCCTTACCGGACCAGTCGCGCGGGGGCCAGGGGCGCTCGATGCGGAAAAGGCCGTGGTGCAGCAGGAGCGAGTGCGAGGCACGCTCCCCCTGCGGCAGGGTAGGGCAATTGGATCCGTCCGCCGCCGCGAAGATCGGATCCTTGCCGTCGGTGGCCTGCCAGCGGTCGCGGACCGATTCGACCGAAAGGCTCATGCCGTCCGCTGGCTGATGGCAGCTCACGCAGGCACGCCCATTGGGGCCGAGCGGCATGAAGAAGGCGTTGTCGGCTGTGCGCACCGGCTCACCATCGTGGAGGACGCGCAGGACGCCATGGGCGTTAGGATAGTCGAGCTGACGCGGGAAAACCCGGTCTTCGCCAGGAGCCCACCAGCGCGCGTCCGGCGTCTCGTGGCTCGTGGCGGCAAGGACCGCCAGCGCCGACAGCACCAGAGCGCCTCGGCTTCCGAGACGAACCAGCCTGCTCTCTCTTTCCGTACCGGCTTTGCCTGCCAGGGCGTGCGTCCGGGCTGCCTCAGGACAGGTCCGCCTGACGATGCTGCGCATGAAATCTCCCGCGGCCCGATCGACCGGGCGCACCTTGTTTGTTCGGGAGACGCTAACCGCCGCCGCAACCGCGTGCAAGCGTTTTCATTGCGATCGTGTGGCCTAGTTCAGGCGCTTTCGCGGGCGATCAGGCGGAAGCCGACATCGACGATGCGGTTGCCGGAATCGGCGCGGTCGATCGCCGCTATGGCTTCGCGGGCGATCCGGGCGCCGTCGATGTCCACGGTCGTGATCGTCGGCCGCATCTCGCCGGCAAGCGAGGCATTGCCGAAGCCGATGACGGCCAGATCCTCGGGCACCCGCAGCCCCGCGAACTGGGCTTCCACGATGATGCCTTGGGCCAGGTGGTCCGATCCGCAGACAACGACGTCGGGCATCCGCTCCAACCGGCGCATTTCGGAAAAAGCACGGCGGGCGTGGCCGAAACGCGAGGGAATGGTCACCGAATCCTCGGTGGGCACTTCCCCGCCGCTCGCCTGCCATTCAGCGACGAAGCCGTCGCGGCGCTGGGCCGCGCGTTTGCCCTCGGCTGTGATGATATGCGGCAGGCGATAGCCGCGTGTGCGCAGGAAGCGGGCGATGTCGCGTCCCACTTCGCGGTGCGAGAAGCCGATGGCGATGTCGATCGGGTTCTCGGGCAGTTCCCAGATCTGGATGAAACGCACTTTGCTGCGGCGCAGGAGTTCCTCGATCTCCGGCGTCAGCAGGCCGGTGGAGATGATCGCATCCACCCGGCGGCTGAGCGCGGCCATGATGAGCTTGGCGGTGCGCTCCGCCGACACGCCGGTAAGCCCCAGCATGACGGTGATCCCGCCCGCCACCAGCTCTTCCGACATGCTCTCGATCGTCTCGTTGAAGATCGAATCCGACAAATGGGGGATCAGCACGGAGACCTGCTTGCTGCGGCTGGAAGCCAGACCGCCCGCGAGCAGGTTGGGGATGTAGCCTATGTCCTTGATGGCCTTGGCGATGCGTTCGGCCGTGGCCTTGGCAACGACGCCCGGGCTATTCAGATAGCGCGAGACTGTGGCGCTGGAGACGCCTGCAAGCGTCGCCACATCGTCGAGAGTGGGTGCTTTGTCTGCCTTGTCCAAGATCCGCCCGCCTGCAATAGCCTGGTACCTGACCTCTCTCTAGGGGCGGGGACTGGAATCATGCAAGCGCTTGGAATGTCGTCAGGCAGGCTCGAAGCGTAGCGGCACGGCGACGGCGCCCACTTCCGGCCACTTGGTCATGAGAATGTCGCCCTCGACCTCGAAGTGCCGGGTGCGGGCCAGCAGTTCCTCGAGTGCGACGCGGAGCTGCAACCGGCCGAGCTGCGCGCCCGGGCAGTGGTGCGGGCCGCGCCCGAAGGCCAGATGTTCGCCGATGTTGTCACGGCGCAGGCGAAAGCTCGCGGCATTGTCGAACACGCTTTCATCCCGATTCGCCGAAGCATAGACCAGTGCGATCGCGTCGCCTTCCGGGATTGTCCGGTCTCCGAAGTGAACCGGGCACGTCGCCGTTCGGGCGAAGCCGCGATAGGGAGAATAGAGGCGCAGGAACTCCTCCACGGCGTCGGCTATGTCCTGCGGATGGGCGCGGAGGTGCGCCTGCAGATCGGCATGGCGCGAAAGGTGGACCGCCATGTTTCCGATCATCACCATCGGGGCGACGATGCCCACCACCAGCAATTGCCGCACGGTTCCGACGATCATCTCGTCGGGCAAGGGATCGCCGATTGGATCGCGCGCGGCGAGGAGGGCGCTGGTCGGATCCTGATCCACCGGCAGCGGTTCGGCGTGTCGCTGCGCGATCAGTTCGCGGGCCATTTCATAAAGCCGCAGACTGGTCGACTTCATCTTCTCCTCGTCGTTGAGGTGCACCGAGAGGATGAAGGCGCGACCCGCTTCGTGCAGCGTTTCCAGCCAGGGGCCGCTGAGATTCATCCAGGCTCCGAAGACGTGGACGGGCAAATGCGAAGAGAACTCTCCGCAGATGTCGCCATGTCCGCCGGCGATGAGCGGGGCTAGCAACTTGATGGTGATGGCCCGGACCTCAGGTTCCAGGGCCAGGGCGTTGTCGCGCGACAGCAGCGGATTGAGGGCGCGCCGATAGGGCGTGTGTTCGGGCGGATCGAGGTGGAGTGGTGGGCGCCGCCCGGTAAAGGCCACTTTGGGGATGACGTTTTGGACGGATGTGATGAACGTGTCGGAATCGGATGCGGCCCGCTTCACGTCGGCATGCCGGGTGAGCGCCCAGAAGCCGCCCCAGCGGTCGGTATGGGCAACCGGGCACTGCGCTCTCAGATGGTCGAACAGCGCATGCGGGCTGTCGAAATTTTCCGGTACTTCCGGGTCGAACTCTCGAGGCGAGGCGGAGTCACTCATGGGCGAAGGAAGGTCGCAGTGAAGGTCATCGCGCGACAATGGCCGCGTTGCGCATCGATTGCAAGCGCTTGCATATGGGAATGTCGCGACGCCGAGGTCCGCTATCTGGCAGGGCTGCTTTTCAGGACGTTGCTTAGCGCCAGATGGCGTTGAGCGCGGGCAGCAGATGGTCGCGGTGCTCGGCGGGTACGCGGTCCAGCAGTTTCTGCTCGAAAGCCTCGATCACCTCGCCCAGTTCGGCGACTTTTTCGCTTCCTTCCGCCGTGAGCACGATCGCTAGCGATTTGCCGTCGAGCGGCTCGCGGCGAATCCAGCCTGCGGATTCGAGGCGATTGAGCAGCGGGACCATGTTGGCGCGCTGGATGTCCAGGGTCTTGCCGATCTGGCTGCTGGTCAGGTCCGAACGATCCTGCACCAGCAGGAGCACGGCGGCTTCGGTGATTCGAAAGCCCTGATCCGCCAGTATATCCCCAAGCTCGCCCATCACGGCATTCGCGGCGCGACGAAGCGCATATCCCGGCAGTTGCCCCAAAAGATCGGTCATTGTCCCTCACGCGTTTATGCTATTGACGATAGCAATATGGTTATTATGGATTACAGCAATCAAGGAAAGAGGATAGCCATGCAAGAGCGCACCGAACACGACACCGTCTCCTATACCGTCGAAAACCGCATCGCCTGGGTTTCGTTCAATAGGCCCGAGAAGCGCAACTGCATGAGCCCGAACCTCAATCGGCGCATGAAGGAAGTGCTCGACGAACTGGAATTCCGCGAGGACGTTGGCGTGCTGGTGCTGACCGGTGAGGGCACCGCCTTCTCGGCAGGCATGGACCTCAAGGAGTACTTCCGCGAGAACGAGGAAAAGGGCCTCGGCCATGTCCGCAAGGCACAGCGCGAGGCTTACGGCTGGTGGGAGCGCCTGCGCTGGTACGAGAAGCCGACGATCGCCATGGTCAACGGCTGGTGCTTCGGCGGTGCCTATGGCCCGCTGTTTGGTTGCGATCTGGCCGTGGCGGCGGAGGACGCGCAGTTCGGGCTTTCGGAGATCAACTGGGGCATTCTTCCCGGCGGTGGTGCCAGCAAGATTATCGTTGAACTGACCGGCTTCCGCAACGCCATGTACCACGCGATGATGGGTGAGAACATCGACGGAAGGAAGGCCGCCGAATGGGGGCTCGTCAACGAGGCGGTGCCTGCGGACAAGCTCAAGGAACGCGTCACCGAAGTCGCCACCGTGCTGCTTGGCAAGAACCCGGTGGCGCTGCGCGGCACCAAGTGGGCGATCCGCCGCGTCAGCGAGATGACCTTCGACAACTCCATGGATTACCTTGTCCGCACGCAAGAAGCGGCGAACTTCTTCGATGCCGAGGGACGCAAGGAAGCGACGCGCCAGTTCATCGACGACAAGACCTACAAGCCCGGTCTCGGCGCCTACGATCTGAACAAGGCGCGTTGAGCGCCAGGCCCGGGAGAGGCAGCAATGAACGATACAACCCTTTCGAGGGACGCCGTCGCGCGCCTGCTGCGGCCGCGCTCGGTCGCGGTGGTGGGCGCCAGCGACAAGCCCGGAGCGCTCGGCGCCTCGGTGCTGAGCAACCTCGAGCGCAACGAGTTCGCGGGCGAGGTCTACCCGATCAACCCGAAGCGTGAGGCGATCGGCTTTCGCAAGTGCCTGGCCTCGGTAGACGATCTTCCGGGCGGCGTGGACGTCGCCGTGCTGGCGATCCCGCAGGCGGGCGTGCTGGATGCGGTGCGGGGGCTGGCCGCGCGCAAGTGCGGCGCCGCCATCATCTTCTCGGCGGGCTTTGCCGAGGGCGGCGAGGAAGGCAAGGCCCAGCAGGCCGAAATCGCGCGGATCGCCGCCGAGCACGGCATGGTGATCGAGGGGCCGAACTGCCTTGGCCTCGTGAACCATGTCGACGGCATTCCGCTGACGTTCGTGGAAACCGATACCGTGGCGCCGGACGGACGCCGCGCGGTGGGGGTGGTCTCGCAGTCGGGAGCGATGGCGGCGGTGCTCTGCACGACGTTCCAGGCGCGCGATCTGGCGATCAGCTATTCGGTCTCGACCGGGAACGAGGCGGCCAGCGGGGTCGAGGACTATGTCGACTGGCTGGTGGACGACGAGAGTACCCAGGTCGTCGCCATGATCGTCGAGCAGTTCCGGCGACCGGCTCGCTTTCTCGCCGCCGCGCGGCGCGCGCGGGCGGCGGGCAAGCAGGTGGTGCTGCTGCACCCCGGCAAGTCCAGCGCGGCGCGCGAATCCGCCGCGACCCATACCGGCGCCATGGCCGGCGACTACAAGCTCATGCGCCGCAAGGTGGAGCGGGCAGGCGTGGTCTTCGCGGAGACGCTGGAGGAACTCGGCGATATCACGGAAATCCTGCTGCGCGCGCCCGCACTCGCGCAGCCGGATCTGGCCGTACTGGGAGAATCGGGGGCTTTCAAGGCGCTGACCCTGGATCTGGCGGAAGAACAGGGCATCGTTTTGGCGCCCCTGGGCGACGCGGACTCGCCTGCCCTGCGCGCCGCCCTGCCGCCATTTGTCCCTGTCAGCAATCCGCTCGACATCACCGCGCAGGGCCTAAGCCAGCCCGAGATCTACACCAACACCCTGGCCGCTTTGCTCGACGACCCGCGGGTCGGCGGCGTGGTGGCGGGCATCATCCAGACCGATCCCGTCACGTGCGCCATCAAGGTGCCGGCGATCATGGCGGCGCTGGAAGGCCGGACGATTGGCAAGCCGCTGGTCTTTGCCGGGCTCGACGAAGGCGCGCCGATTCCGCCCGAGCACATTGCCGCACTGCGTGCCAAGGACATCCCTTGCTTCCCCAGCACCGAACGCGCGTTCCGCGCCATGGCCCGGCTCGGCGCCCTGGCAAGCCGGAATCTGGCGGCGAAGGACGCCGCAGTCCTGGCGGTGCCGGGCCTTGCCGACCATAACGGCGTCGTTGCGGAGTATCGCGCCAAGGAACTGCTTGGGCCGCTGGGCTTCGCCTTCCCGGCTGGACGTTTCGCGAATAGCGCCGAGGCGGCGGTCTCCGCTGCCGAGGCGGTGGGCTATCCCGTGGCGATGAAGGCGCAGGCAGCCGCGCTCGGTCACAAGAGCGACGCGGGCGGCGTCATCCTGAACCTTGCCGATGCCGATGCCGTTACCGAGGCCTGGGCACGGATACATGCGAATGTCGGCGCCTATGACGCCGCGCTCGTGCTCGACGGCGTGCTGATTGAAAAGATGGGCGCGCGCGGGCTCGAAATGATCGTCGGCGGGCGCAACGATCCGGAATGGGGACCGGTGGTCCTTGCCGGGTTCGGCGGGGTCACGGCGGAAATCCTGCAGGACGTGCGTCTGTTAACCCCGGACATGCCGGTGGAGCAGATCGAGGCGGAACTGATGCAGCTCAAGAGCGCACCGCTGCTGGCAGGCTATCGCGGCTCACCCGCGCTGGACGTACCCGCGCTGGCACGGCTGGTGGCACAAGTCGGGGCGATCCTGGCGGCAGAGCCTTCGCTCGCCGAGATCGACCTCAACCCGGTCATCCTGCATCCCGCAGGCCAAGGCGCCGTCGCCCTCGACGCGCTCATGCTGGTGGAGCGGCAGGAGCATGCCTAGGCAGCATCCGTAGCCTGAACTGACGGGGAACGCCGCGACTTTGGAAGATCGCGGCGTTTGCCGTTTTAGATAAGAAGACGCGTAAGACGTGGGGAGAAGATATGGCGTCCAATTTTACCGGCGAAAGTGCGGACGATCCGCGTACGATCATCGCCCGCAGCCCGATGCGCGCACGCCAGCTACTGGCGATTGCCGTCTGCGTCGCGCTCAATGCGCTGGATGGATTCGACGTCCTGTCGATCAGCTTTGCCTCACCGGGCATTGCCGCTGAATGGGGCATCGATCGTGGCGCGCTGGGTATCGTGCTCTCGATGGAACTGATCGGCATGGCGGCGGGCTCGGTCCTGCTGGGGCCACTGGCTGATCGCATCGGACGGCGACCGACCGCGCTCCTCTGTCTTGTCCTCATGGCGCTGGGCATGGCGGCTACGGCGCATGTCGCCTCGATCTCGCAATTGGCCGCGTTCCGGTTCCTCACCGGTATCGGCATCGGCGGCATGCTGGCCTGCACCAATGCCATGGTAGCCGAATATACGAGCGACCGCTGGCGGGGCGCAGCCGTCGCCGTCATGGCAGCGGGCTATCCGATGGGGGCCATCGGCGGAGGCGCCTTCGCCACCTCGCTGCTGATAGACGGTACCTGGCGCGACGTTTTCACGTTCGGCGCGGTTGCCAGTGCCACGCTGATCCCGTTCCTGCTGCTCCTGGCCCCTGAAAGCGTCGGTTTCCTGCTGCAGCGCGACCGGCGAGGCGACAGCCTGGCCAAGATCAATCGCGCACTGCGGGGACTGGGCCATGGCCCGGTGGACCGCCTGCCGGAGCCGGGGCTGAAGGTCCGCCGCAAGACCTCGCTCCACCGCCTTTTCGCGAGCGACTTGCGGCGAACGACGCTGCTCTTGGCAGCGGCCTACTTCTGCCATGTCATGACTTTCTACTTCATCCTCAAATGGATGCCCAAGATCGTCGTCGACATGGGATATGATGCCTCTGCCGCTGGCGGTGTGCTGGTTTATGCCAATGTCGGCGGTCTGGCCGGCGCGCTCCTGCTCAGCGTCCTGACTTTGCGCCTGCCGCTGCGCTGGATCATGGTCGGAACCATGGCAATGTCCACACTGATGGTGATCTGGTTCGGCCAAGGCCAGACGGATCTCTCCGGCCTTGCATTAGCTGCCGCCGCGGCTGGGTTCTTCACCAACGCGGGAATGGTTGGATTTTATGCCCTGATCGCCGCCTCGTTTCCCACAGAAGCGCGAGGCGGCGGCACCGGTTTTGTAATTGGCATCGGGCGAGGGGGAGCGGCATTGGGACCGGTGGTAGCCGGTTTCCTGTTTCAGAGCGGCATCGGGCTTGATGGTGTCGCTCTCGCTATGGGCCTCGGCTCGCTGATTGCCGCTGCGGCGATATTGGGCGTACCACGCCCGCAGAATTGACTGGTTCCCGTGCCGAATTCCGAGACGCTTGTTACTTTCCAATCAGAATGAGGCCGGCATCTATGCAAGGTGCTTCCATGGGGGGGAGATCACTGCCGCGGTGGGCCGGGGCCCTAGTCTTTCGGCGGATCGGGCCATGAGACCTGGCCGGGCAACCCCCAGCGCGACATGCTCTGGGCGATGATCCGCTGGGTCGCTTGGCATCGAAGCTCCGGTTCTGCACAAGGAACTGCATGGCAGCTAATCGTCGCGAACGCCCAGTCCGTGTTCGACATAGCGCGCGTGAGCGGCCGCAAGGGCGTCATCATCCAGAGTTACGCCGAGACAGGCGGCCGTGGTCACCGCTACCTGACCCTCGACGATACGCAGCGGATCGCAGGTGAGCGAGCGGCCGACCTGCCAGATCCAGTGCGTGTCGATGGCGGTGATCCGGCCGGGCACACACCGACATGCTCACCCCGCAGGGCAACTGAGCGACGAGCGCGACAACCTGCTCGATCCGGTGACCGGCTCTGGCTACGAGGCCGGCGTGAAGGGGGCCTTCGACGACGATAAGCTCAATGCCTCGCTGGCCTTCTTCCGCAACAAGCAGAGCAATGTCGCGGAGAGCACGGGACTTCTCAACGACGTGACCGGCGAGACGATCTACCGTTTGGTGGACGGCGTGATCTCGAAGGGGATCGATCTCGATGCTTCGGGCGAGGTACTGCCGGGCTGGAACCTGTTCTTCGGCTATAGCTATCTCGACGTGAAGGGGCTGAGCTACCAACGCGACCCGCATCATGTCGTACGTCTTTCGACCAGCTATACACTGCCGGGAGCATGGAACCGCCTGATGATCACCGGCGGCATTTCCAGCCAGAGCAAGACCGAATGGTCAACGAACCTCGGCCGTCCGCTGGGCAACGGACAGTACGATGCGACGAACCTGAAAGTGGGCGGCTATACGCTCGTGAACCTGATGGCGCGCTATCAAGTGACGGAGAACATCCAGCTCTCGGCTAATGTCTCGAACCTGACGGATAAGACCTATTACCGCCGATATGGGTGCTATGATGGCCTGATCTTCGGCGAGCTGCGCAGCTACAGCGTTACCCTGCGGGCGCGAAGCTAGCATTGCGGAGTGGGATGGGCCGGACCGAGAGGTCGGCCCTTCCTGCTTTCAGGTCATTCCATCGGCAAAGGCGGTGAGGGCAAGCGATAGAGCTGCCATAACGGCGGTATTCTGGGAATTGGTTCGACTATGAAGATTTTTTGAAATTAGGTTGTTGACCGAATCGTGGGTGGGTCTTAGAGGGCCTCTCACCGCAGCGGACCACACGGTTTCGGAGCGGTCGCCACGAGAGACGGACAGCTTGTTTCCCC
>PJTO01000391.1_pt1 | contig 21143 bp, 17 predicted proteins | sample 1512101 | NCBI WGS metagenome assembly PJTO01 (sample SAMN08177690, study PRJNA422409) | Soil metagenome, whole genome shotgun sequencing project.
CTACGCCCTTACAGAAAATCGTGGTGAGACTACATTCTCCACCAGCACCTCTAGAGCTGTCAAAGTTGAAATACTGAGAATAAGCGAGAAAACAGGCGAAAACATTACTTTATAGTGGGAGGTAAGCTTGATGTTCAAGTCGCTCATAGACCCGGAAGTGTTGGAGAAGGGGAGGAAAAAGGGGTTGGAGGAAGGAATGCAGAAAGGGATGCAGAAGGGCCTCCGGAAGGGCCAGCAGGAAGGCAAGATCACGGTCGCTCGTAATCTGCTGAAACTGGGAGTCGACATTGGAACGATCGTCGAAGCTACGGGACTGAGTTCAGCGGAAGTAGCGGATTTGAACAAAAAATAGCATGAATCAGTCGAACGGAAGAGATGAGAGAAGCACACCTTGAATAGCGCGGCAACGCGCGCGGGGTGTGTTTTTTGCGTTGGCGGGGGATCACGAGGAATTGGCAAGCCTAGCCGATCAATAAAAAGTTTTCCAACGGGGAGCGACGAGTCAACAGAAGTAACGGGAAGTAAATAGATGTAACTTGGATGTCCGTGATACACTTCATACAATGAAATGAAGAGGGGGCGGGACTGATGTTTTCCTTGCCGATCAAACGAATGAGATTTACGATTTCCGCCAAACTGATTACAGCGCTGCTGGCTGTTCTAGTGCCGCTTTCGGTGATGACTCTCCTGTTGAATCGGCAGGGAAGCGGAACGATTTATGAAGAAATATCCAAGTCCGTCCAGAGCAGAGACGCGTTCTATATCCAATCGCTGGAGAATGCGCTGAAAGGCATCAGCCAGTTGATGTTCGAGTTTGTCATCGATAAAGAACTCATGGAGATTGGAATCTCGGAGGAGCCGATTACGAGCTTCGAACGCATGAACCAGGTGCTTGTCATTCAGAAGCGGTTGCATATGCTGAAGGCCTCCAGTACGTATATTGCCGAAGCGAAGGTGTTCCTCCCGTTCAGCGGTCGAACGATTGCCTCGGATGATTATTTGTCCGAAATCCACCCAGACGAGTATGCGAAACTGGCCGATAATGTGGACCCGAGCAGGGTCATGGCCATTGGGGATCGGTTATTTATGAGTATGCGATTTCCTCTAAGCGCTTCTGGAAGGAAGCCTGTTTTCGTCGTGGTCGTCGAGCTGTCGGCGGACAAGCTGCGCGAAAGTCTACAAAACATTGTCAATCCGGATCAGGGGGATTCGATTTTATTTCATATCGACGAGAACTGGGAGATTACGAATGAGCACGACGAAGAGGTTGCGAGAACGATGAGGACGTTTGCGGAGCGGCAATTGCAGGGAGATGCGGCGATTGGCATGGTCCCCACTGTACTCGAGAGTGCGCCTTACTTGGTCTCCTACCGAAAATCGGACGTTCTGAACACGGTTCTGCTTGTTTACGTCCCGGAGGGGAACATTCTCGGCTCGTTGCACCGTTACGAACGATGGATCTGGGTGCTGCTTGGTTTCTCGTTATGCATCGCTTTCCTGCTGTCGATTTCCATTTACCGTATCATCCACCATCCGCTGCGCCGGCTTGTCGTCGCTTTTCGCAAAGTGGAGGACGGCAAGCTTCTTCCGGTCCAGGTCGGCGCGAGGCGCGACGAGTTTCAATATTTATACCATCGCTTTAACAGCATGGTAGCCAGGCTGGATGCGCTCATCAGCGAAGTGTACAAGAAGGAGATTCTCAGCCAACGCTCCGAGCTTAAACGGCTGCAATCACAGATCAATCCGCATTTTATGTACAATTGTCTATTCAGCCTCAACCGCTTGATTCAAGAGGGCGCCAACGAACGCGCCTATCGTTTTACCTTGTATTTGGGCGAGTATTTCCGATTTATCACTCGCAATGCGGACGATCGGATTCCGCTTAGGGAAGAGATGAAACACGCTCAAGTGTTCGTGGGCATGCAGTCGATCATTTACGGAGATTGTATCGACGTCGAATTCGAACCGCTTGCCGATGCATATGGCGATCTACTCGTACCCCGCCAAATTGTGCAACCTATACTGGAGAATGCATACAAGTACGCTCTTGGGCCGCTAGTTCTGAAAGGAGAGCTGTGGGTGCATACCTCCGAGTCTGACGGTTATTTTTCCGTCTGGATCGAGGATAACGGCGAAGAGCTGACGGATGCCCGATTGGCTGAACTGGCATCGAAATTGTTGGGAAGCGGCGACTTTATGGAGGAGACGACCGGCGTTATCAACGTCCACCGCAGAATTGAACTGATGTTCGGCAGCGGCAGCGGCTTGTCGTTGACGAGGTCGCAGCTCGGCGGTTTGTGCGTAGAAATTCGGCTAAAACAGGACGGAAGCGGAAAGGCGGAGACAGATGTATCGAATGCTGATCGTGGATGATTTGCCGGTAATCGTGGAAGGGCTAGTGAAGATGTTCGGCAAGAGGAAGCCGGAGCTGGAGCTGTATCAGGCCTATTCGGCGCACCAAGCGTTGGAAGTGCTTAACCGGACGAGGATTGATATCGTCTTATCCGACATTCGGATGCCTGGGATGGAAGGGACGGAGCTGCTTCCTGAAATTAAGCTTCAATGGCCCTTATGCAAAGTGATCTTCCTCACCAGCTTCGATGATTTTCATTATATTAAAGATGCGATTTCAGGAGGCGGCTTCGATTATCTGTTAAAGACCGAGAGCGATGATGAGATCATTCGGTCCATAGATAAAGCCATTACCGAGCTGGACGCGCAAGCCGAAGCGAACCGGAAGCTGCTCGAGGCGAATTTCCGGAGCAGGAAGGCGATCTTGCTCTTGCAGCAGCAATATGTGAACGAATTGCTTAGAGGAAGGGCTCAGATGTCAGAGTCCTCTGTACGGAACAGACTGCGCGAGTTGGAGATGGACCTGTCGGCGGAGCTGCCGGTGTATGTGATGCTTGGACGCATCGATTCCTGGGGAGGTAAAGGAACGCGCGAAGGCCGCAAACTGATGCTGTACGCCGTTCAGAACATCGTGGCGGAGAAGCTGCGATTGAAGGTCAGGTTGGCGTCGTCGGAGGTGGACGGCTCGAATGTGGCGTGGCTGCTGCAGCCGACCGATCCGCACAGGGAGAATGGCGAAGGTTCGCCAAACGAAGCGGAGAAAGATGGCTTCGAATGGGTTTACGGCGAATTGGAAACGATTCAGGCCAACTGTCGCGAGGCGGTCGGGTTAGAGGTATCATTCGCGATAGGCCCTGCCGTCGTGCAATGGGAATCGCTCCCCGAAGCCTACGATGCGTTGCTGTCGCTGCTGTGGGGAGAACAGGGGACAGGAAGCGAAGTGAAGCTGCGAGACTTGACAGGGCTCAGCGCCCCGCGCTCGTCGCTGGAAGCGGCCAAGACAAAGCTGGCTAACCGCAAAATGAAAAAAATCGGCCTGCTCGGCCACTACTTGGAGAATGGCGAAAAAGCGGATTTCGTCAGCCTGCTGGACGAGATTATCGACCATGCGGCGGACGAGAACCGTTCCGGCTTCGTCAAGCTGGAAGTGTATCATAGCCTGGCTTCCGTTTTCCTCTCGTACCTCAACCAATACCCGCCGGACGGGAAGCTGGCCGCGCAGATCGGCTTGGACCGCCTGTCGCATGTAGATGTTAATCTGTCTTGGGAGGAGCTTCGCTCCTATTTTCGGAAGCTGGCGGAGCTGCTGTTCGACAATCGCGATCAGCCGGCCGCCCAGGACGAGCATATTGTCGTGCTCCGCATTAACGAGTACATCGACACTCATTTGGCGGAAGATGTTTCTCTGGCCAAACTGGCGGGCATCGTTCACCTCAACCCTTCATACTTGTCAAGGTTATACAAAAGAACGGCGGGAATCGGCTTGTCCGAGTATATCAATATGGCGCGGACGGTGAAAGCGAAGGAATTGCTGAAGCATTCCGCTTATAAAATCTACGAAATTTCCGCAATGGTCGGCTATGATTCGCGCTTGTCGTTTATCCGTTTCTTCAAAACGAACATGGGGATGACGCCGCAGGAGTATCGGGATTCGTAGCCGCGTCGACACCTGGCGCGAAGTAGTCAAGGAATGTAACGGAATGTCAACAGGTGAATCTGGTTGCAGATATACGAAGATTTATATACTTGTGGCAGAGGGGCATAAAGCGCTTCGAAAACAGCTACAACGGGTCGAGAAAGTCACTACGCAACCAGGGGGAGTATCTATGAAACGTTATGCCAAAAGCGGACTAGCTGCATTGTTAGCCGCAATGCTGCTCACCGTGACCGCATGCAGCGGCAACAAGGAAACGGCAAATTCTTCGGAATCTTCAGCTTCGCCTTCCGCCAGCGCAACTTCAAGCGAGGCCGCGAGCCCGGAAGCATTCGATCCGCTCGGCAAGTACGATCCGCCGATCGAGCTTACGACGGTTCGCAGCATTGATGCGGAGCAACCGTACGATCCGGGCGAGAATATCGACAATAATATCATTTACGACTATTACGAGCAGAAGCTCGGTATTAAGATCAAGAACAAGTGGACGGTAACTAACGAATACAACTCGAAGCTGAAAATTGCGATAGCCTCGAACGATCTTCCGGATTTCTATAAAGTCAGCGCTGCCGATCTGCCTACGCTGATTGAAAACGACATGATCATGGATATTACGGAGTTATGGGATAAAGCCGCTTCGGAGGATACGAAGAGCGAGATGACGAAGGACGGCGGACGTCAGATGAAGACCGCCACCATCGGCGGCAAGCTGATGGCGATTCCGGTGACGAACGGCCCGTACAACTCCATGAACTATGTATGGGTTCGCAAGGATTGGCTTAAAGAATTGAACTTGCCGGAACCGAAAACAATGAAGGATCTGCTCGCGATTTCGGAAGCGTTCTCCAAACGCGATACCGGAGGCAAAGGCAAGGCGTACGGCTTATCCTTATCCAAATCGCTGAATCTGTCGGGATACTTCGCGGGTTACCACCTGTATCCGGGTCGTTGGGTGAAGGATGCCTCGGGCAACCTGATGTATGGCAGTCTCGATCCAAACATGAAGACCGCGCTGCAACAGTTGCAAGACTTGTTCAAGGCGGGACAGATCGATCCTGAGTTCGGCGTCAAGGACGATAACAAAGAGCTCGAAATGATTGCAAACGATCGCGTTGGTTTGCTATACGGCGCATTCTGGCATAGCGCTGCTTTCGATAGCGCCGTGAAGGATGGCAAGCTTGTGCAGGATTGGGGCGTGTATCCGGCCCCGTCCGTCGATGACACTCCTGCGCTCAGCGCGACGACGGCAGCCGTAAGCGACTATTACGTCATTAACAAGAACGCGAAAAATCCGGAAGCGGTTATCAAGCTGTTGAACCTGTGGATCGACTACTCGCTGCATCCGAATGAAGAGAACAATGTGCTCGTGTTCGGTCAGGCGCATAAGGACACCGGCAAGTTTTTCTGGGGAATTAACCCGCTTGTCGTATTCTCGCAAGATGCTATTGTTCAATCGGGAGATTTAATCCCGCGGGCTCTGCAAACCGGCGATACGTCGCTGCTTGGCGTTGATGTCGACCGGAATTCCAGATACGAAGCGGTCAAGAAATACTTGGATGGAGAGGTCTCCTTCGCAAACTGGCTTCAGGTTATGATTGCCGGCGAAGGCGGCAGCATGTCTCTGATGTACGATGCGTATAAGAAGGATTTGTTCCTATTTGACGAATTCTACGGTGCGCCGACTCCGACGATGGGCGATAAGATGAGCGTGTTGAAGGCGAAAGAGGACGAAGTGAGGACCAAAATTATTATGGGCGCTTCGTCTGTGGACGAATACGATAATTTCATCGCTGAATGGAAAAAGCTCGGCGGCGATCAAATTACGGCTGAAGTAAACGAATGGTACAAAGCGCAACAATAAGAGGGATGGGGGAGAAGGGGAAGTTCATAGCCTTCTCCCTTCCTTATAAGGAGGAGAGCAGACTGTTACGAAAAGAGTGGAGACAAAACCGGCTGCTGCATCTGATGGTCCTCCCCAGCTTGATCATTGTTCTGATCTACAGCTATGGACCGATGGCGGGCTCTGTCATTGCGTTCAAGAAGTTCCTGCCCGCAAAAGGCATTTTCCATTCGCCGTGGATCGGGTGGGATAACTTTCAATATATCCTGCTTATGCCGGATACGCCGCGCATTATCGCCAATACGGTCACAATTGCGGTCCTGAAGATGGGGCTAGGTCTCATTGTGCCTATTACAGCGGCAATTTTGCTGAACGAAGTTCGGCAAGCCGTATTTCGCAGGACGTTTCAGACGCTCGTCTATTTGCCGCATTTTCTATCCTGGGTCATCCTGAGCGGCATTCTAATCGATATTTTATCCCCGACATCGGGAATTGTGAATCAATTCCTCGGCTGGCTCGGCTTCAAGCCGATTTATTTTCTTGGGGACAATCGCTGGTTTCAATTCACAGTTGTTCTGTCCGACATCTGGAAAGAGTTCGGTTTCGGAACGATTGTGTACTTGGCGGCACTGACGGGTATTAGTCCGACGCTGTACGAAGCGGCGGAAGCGGACGGCGCGGGGCGCTGGCGCCAAGTCTGGCACATATCTCTGCCTGGCATGACTCCGATCATCGTACTGATGGCCGTGCTCAGTCTTGGGAATGTGCTCAATGCCGGATTCGATCAAATTTTTAATCTCTACAGTCCTCAGGTGTACGAGTCTGGAGATATTATCGACACGTTTGTCTATCGCCTCGGCATTCAGCAGTTCCAGTACGGCGTAGCTACTGCCGTTGGCTTGTTTAAGTCTGTTATTTCGTTTGTGCTGATCTCGTTGTCGTATTTCCTGGCATATCGGTTGGCCAACTACAGAATTTTTTAAGGAAGGTGATCGTCATGCCGTCGTATCGACAAAGTATCGGCTACCGGCTGTTTACGATAGGCAACATGGTCTTCCTGACGTTGTTGGCCTTTACTTGCCTGTTTCCGCTTATTCACGTGTTCTCGGTTTCGCTAAGCTCCGCTCAAGCCGTATCGGCCGGGGCGGTCAAGCTGTGGCCGGTCGATTTTACGCTTGCGTCCTATGAAGCCGTGTTTGCGAAGAAAGCGTTCCTGCAATCGTTCGGCGTAACCTTGCATCGTACCTTTCTCGGGACTACGATCAGCATGCTTCTGATTACGCTGCTGGCGTACCCGCTGTCCAAGGACAGCAAGCAGTTTCGGTTTCGCACGGTGTACTCCTGGTTTTTCGTGTTCACGATTATTTTCGGCGGCGGTCTCATCCCCAGCTATATGGTCGTAAAGGACACAGGTCTGATCGATTCGATCTGGGCGTTAGTGATTCCGTCGGCGGTTCCCGTGTTTAATGTGGTACTGCTGCTTAACTTCTTCCGCAACCTTCCGAAGGAGCTGGAGGAGTCGGCCAGACTGGACGGCGCCAATCATTGGACCATTCTATGGCGCATCTATGTGCCGGTATCGCTGCCTGCACTTGCTACGGTGTTGCTGTTCACCGTCATCGGTCACTGGAACAGCTGGTTTGACGGACTGATTTACATGAATCAGCCTGAAAACTATCCGTTGCAGACGTTTCTGCAAACGAGCATCGTCTCGAAGGGCTTGGCGGAAATGACGGCGCAAGAGGTAGAGAAGTTTTTGCGCGTGAACGACCGGACAGGTCGGGCTGCCCAAATCTTCGTTGCGGCGCTTCCGATCTTGCTCGCTTATCCGTTCTTGCAGCGCTTCTTCATGAAAGGCATCGTGATGGGGAGCGTTAAGGAGTAGGTGGAGGGAGAAAACAATCTATGAAATTATCACTAAGGATTTGGCCAGCACGGTTCCAGGAGGATCGCGAGTTCGAGCAGCTTCGCGACCTGCTGTTGCCTTATCGGGGAGCGGTGGACGAGCTGGCGCTGATCGTCGAGTCGCGAATGAGCGGATATACGCCTTTAGACGAATTTGCAAACACGTGCGGTTGGCTGGCTCCAAGGGTCCGGCAATTGCAGCAGGACGGGTTCCGCGTTGGGGTCAATTCAATCAGTATCGGTCATTTGGACGATGCCTGGGATTGGGAGCCGGCTTTTCAGGGTGAGCCGATGGTAGGCCATGACGGACAGCCAGCGAATGGCTCGTTCTGTCCGAACGCGGAATCGTTCAAGCGTTACATCATGAACAAATATCGTTTGCTGGCCGAGTCGGGGCTTGATTTCATCTGGGTGGATGACGATGCGCGCATTCACCATCATCAGCCGGCCGATTGCCCTTGTTTCTGCGAAACTTGTCTGGGCATCTATAATGCAAAGCATGGAACTGCGTATGATCGTCAGCGGTTGGTTGCTCTGCTTGATTCGCCGGAGGGCGCAGTCGAACGAGAGCAATGGGTCGAGCATAATATCGAGACGCTGGAAAGAATGCTGACGGCGATAAGGCAGGCGGTTCATGGCGTCGATCCGGGCATCGAGCTTGGGTTGATGACAGGGGGACTGGAATGGCGCACTTACTCTGGCGCCGCCTTTGACCGATGGATGAAGGCGCTCGGAGCGGTGAGAGGAAGGCCGGGCGGCGGTTTTTACGATGATAGAGCACCGGCTTCGGTGTTGGATAAAGGGCTGGAATGCGCTAGACAAGCAGCTCTTTACCCGGACTATGTGACAGATGTGCAATACGAGCTGGAGACGTTTCCGCAGCAGCGGCTGAAGAAGTCGATTCGGGTCATGATGACCGAGAATACGATTATGATCGCATGCGGGATGAACGGCATTGCGGCGCATACGCTCAAGCTGGAGAAGGGCGCAATCGGCGAATACGAGGATTGGCTTCAGGCGATGGTCGCGATGAAGCCGCTTTGGGCTGCAATGGATCGCATTGCGGGAGCTTGGCCGAATCGCGGGCTTTATCCCGCCATGTCTGCTAAATTCGAGGCGAAGCGCAAGGTCGGCGAGCGCGGCTGGTTTGGCGTTCCGCAGGACGCGCAGCGGCCCAATGTGCTGCACGAAATCGGATTCCCGCTGTCGATGAATCCCGAAGCGGCCTGCGGCGTCATTCTAAGCAGAGAAATGGCGCAGGGATATACGAAAGACCAACTGTTGAATATGCTTGCCGGTCCTGTGCTGATCGACGGCCCGACGCTGGATACGCTGACCGAGCTGGGGCTGGGCGAATATTGCGGCGTAACGATTGCGAAGGCTTATGACAACGGCGTTTTCGAACAATTTACCGATCATCCTATCAACGGTCCTTATGCGGGCGAGCAGCGCGATGCGAGAATTACGGTCTATCGCGATTCGGGCTACGTGCTTGAGCCGCTGCCTGGATCCGACGTACAGGTGCTGAGCGAGTTGATTAGTTACACGGAGATCGACCTGGGCGCTACCTTCACACTGTATGAGAACCGTCTGGGCGGACGTGTGGCAGTACACGGTTATGCGCCGTGGATGAGCCTGTACTCAGAGGCCAAACGACAGCAGCTGCATCATGCATTGCAATGGGTATGTCGCGATGAGCTGCCTGTTACGGCGTTCAAGAGAGGCGCGAAAATTGTTCCTTTTGTGAAGGCGTCCGAGGACGGGAAGGACGTAATGATCGTGCTTGTTAACGCGAATTGCGACCCGACAGGGATTTTCGAGGCGGAGGCGGAAGTCGCCATGCCTCTCGACCGTTTGTATACGCTGGACCACAGTGGAGCAGCAACGGTTGTGCGGGTCGATCGCATACGCAGAGAGAAGAATAAAACGATCGTGACAATGGATAATATCGAGCCTTGGGATTTTATCGTATTGACGACGTTGATGTAGCGATTCTGTCAAGAAAGTGATTCCTTGCTTGTTCGAGTTAGAGTAACGATAAGCAGCATTTCAATTTTGACGGGGGGTCCTGACCGAGCGGTACATGGCTTCCATCTTAGAAAGGGTGTTACATCATGACGATGAAGGATAATTCGTTTGATCCGATTGTTCCGTTCCTATTTATTAAAAACAAGAAAGAAAAAATGATAGAAGCAATGAGAAAGCTGAACCGGGAAGCGGGGCTGCGCAGATTCATTCTCGTTTTTCCGACATGGGACGGGGAGGCGAAAGGAGCCACCATTCAGCAAGCGTTCGAAGCGTTCGGCGATCTTCTTGGCGAGGTAGGGCGGCAGCTGGCGACTGACGGTATTGAAGTCGGATGGTGGTGCGCGCCGAGCTTGTCGATCGATCCTCTGCCGTCGGAGGGAGAGGCACAGGCACAAAAGGTAGTAGGCATTGACGGCGCTGTGTCCAAATGGGCCTATTGTCCGCTGGATGAACGATTCATCGCCTCGATGGGCGCGTATATGCAAACGGTTGTGGAGCGGGGCAGGCCGCCGTATATTTTCTTCGAAGACGATTATGAAATGAGCAATCACGACGTGGTCCGGTTCGGCTGCTTCTGTCCGCTGCACCTGAAGCGTTTCTCCGAGCTTGTCGGTCGAGAGGTTTCCAGAGAGGAACTGGAGACGCTGTTCCAGTCAGGCGGAGATCAGGCTGTGGCATACCGGAAAGTATGGGCAGGCTTGATGAAGGATTCGCTTGTGGTGCTGGCGGGCAGCATGCGAAGAGCGGTGGACGGAGTTGCGCCGGAAACGCGCATGGCCTTGTGTCAGTCTTTCGTCTGCGATTTGGACGGCGATTTTACGGAGGGCGTAGCCAAAGCGCTCGCGGGGGGGACAAAGCCGCTCGTGCGCCTGTTCGGCAGCGATTATAGCAGCGACCAGGCGGATCATTTTGCGTCGCTCACCTTCCATATGCTTCATGCCAAGACGACGCTGGGCGACGAATTCGAGCTGATCCACGAATCCGATCCGTTTCCGCATTCCCGTTTCTTCTTCTCGGCAGCCAAACTGCGCGCGCTTATTTCGCTGGCGTTGTTTTACGGGTTTGACGGTTCCCAGTCCTATGTCACGCAATATACAGACGGACCTCTGGAGGATGAGGCCTACTTCCGGATGATCGCGCGCAACAAGCCGTTTTTTACCGAGCTGAAGCGCTCTGTGGAAGGCTTCCGTATGGCGGGGCCGCGGGTGCTGTACATGCCCAGTGCTCATGCGCACCGGCCTATTGTCGGAAACCAGCCCACTGTAATAGTGACGTCGGCATGGGCGTCGGTGTTGGGCAAGATGGGGATTCCTTATACCGCCGGGAGTGGGTCGGGTCCGGCCATGATCTGCGGCGAAGATATTTTGGAGCTGTCGGACGCGGAGCTGCGCGAGTTGCTGGGCTCGGGCGTATTTCTGGACGGGCTTGCCGCGATGTATGCCTGCCGCCGAGGATACGGGGATCTGATCGGCGCCGAAGTGACAGAGATGGATGCCGCCCTTTGCGATACATTTGTTAGCGAACGGCTGACCGAGCTGGATGAGTGGACGGATCCGGAGTCCGGGGCGAGGATGTATTTTGTCAATCTGGCGCTGGCTGTTCAGCAGTATTCGAGCGTGTTCCATATTCATCCGAAGCATTCGGAGGTTCGCGTGATGTCCGAGTTCTGGAGCGACCGGGAAGAAGCGATCGCTCCAGCCGTCACGCTCTACGAGAACAGCTTGGGCGGCCGGGTTGCGGTGATGGCGTATAACTTGCGACAGAATACGTCCGCTTCTATTTACAATTACAAGCGCAAGGAGCAAATCAGAGGCATTACGGAATGGTTGGGACGGAGCAATCTGTCGGTGTACGCCGTCAAAGACCCGAATGTGTTCGTTAGCGCTCGGGAAAACCCGGAAAGCGGCGACAAACTGATCGCCGTATTCAATTTGAGCTTGGACCCGCTAGAGCAAGTCACGCTGGCTGTCGATGCCGGCTGGAGTAAGTCCTATGCCTATCGCCTGCAAGACGACGGGGGCTGGACGTTGTTGGATCAGACAGGTAACGAGCTGTCGAAGGATAAGGTTATGCTGAAGGTTCAGGGAGCGTTCTCTACGCTTCAACCGCTTGTTTTGCGATTGAGCAATCGGGCGATGCAAGACTGATTTACACGGGAACATTCGTTTGGTATAATTGTTTCCAATACGGCATCATACGACGAGTGAAGCACACTCCGATTAGCGCGTTACCGCGCTAATCGGAGTGTGCTTTTTTGCGTTGGCGGATGATCGCGGCCCAGAGGATGTGCGAATTATCGCCACATATGGTATCCTTCTAAAAAAGACAGAGATTGATCGGCAAAAGGGGCGGACAGAGTGGGCGGCGTAGAAGTGATCGAAATTGAGCAGTTCGAGCAATGGCGGAGCTGGCACGAATCGGGCGAAGGGTATACGCTGCTGCCGTATGTTCGGAAAGTCAATCTAGCCGGGCAACAGAGTCTGCTCCCCGCATTCTGGGATCAAGCCTGGGCGGGAGCTTCCGTCTATGCAAGCGTGCTTGAGAGCGGCAAAGGAGGACATTACACGATCGTCGGGCTTCGCCCGGTGTCGACGATTGTCGGCCGTGCTACAGGAGCGGACCTGTTGGAGCCCGTAAGCGGCCAAGCCAGCTCCGAGGAGTGGGCGAAGACCGGCCGGGCAGAGGGCAAGCCGCTGGATGTGCTGAGAGAGTGGCTGCGTCCGTGGCGAGCGCCGCGCCCTGAAGGCGTTCCGGATTGCATCGGCGGAATCATAGGCTATTGGAGCTATGATGTCGTGCGAAGCCTGGAGAGGCTGCCTGAGCTCGCGGAGGACGACTTAGGCTTGCCGGAGTATGTGTTTCAGCGGTTCGAGGAGTTGTGGATTGCCGACCATGCGGAGCAAGCGGTATATATAGCCGTACATGTTGGAGTCAAGCCGGGTACGGACATCGCGGAACTGGACGGGCTGTACCGCGCAGCGCAGGAGCGCGCCGAAGAGATGGAGCGGCAGTGGCTGGGCTGGCTGTCGGAGGGGGAAAGCGCGGAGAACCGGGAACGCTCAGCCCGGATGAGGGAGCGGATGGCCGGAGATCGGCTGGAAATCGATGTCGAGGGGCTGGCGGGGCTGTCTACTTCGATGAGCAAGGCGGAGTATGAGGAAGCGGTGCGCCGGATTCAGCAGTACATCGGACAGGGCGACGTGTTTCAGATCAATCTGGCGCTGCGCCAGAGCCGCCCTCTGACCGCCGCTCCCGAGGAGCTGTACGAATGGCTGCGCGTCGTTAACCCGTCTCCCTACATGGGTATGCTGCGAACGCCGTCCTTCGCGCTTGTCAGCGCTTCGCCCGAGCTGCTCGTGAAGCTGGACGGACGGCGCTTGTCCACGCGGCCGATTGCGGGAACCCGGCGCAGAGGGCGAACGCCCGAAGAGGATCGCGCTTTGGAGGCTGAACTGCTTGGAAGCGAGAAGGAGCGGGCCGAGCACGTCATGCTTGTCGATCTGGAGCGCAACGATCTCGGGCGGGTTGCGCAGTACGGCACGGTGAAAGTTCCGGAGCTGCTGACGGTCGAGCGATATTCCCATGTGATGCATCTCGTATCGCAAGTAGAGGGGATACTGGCGGACGGCAGGGACGCGATTGATGTGCTTGCCGCGACCTTCCCGGGCGGGACGATTACCGGAGCGCCCAAAATCCGCACGATGGAAATTATCGAGGAGCTTGAGCCGACCCGGCGCGGTCCGTATACCGGCTCAATCGGATGGATTGACTACAGCGGAAATATGGAATTTAATATAATTATTCGTACGATCGCCGTACAGGACGGGGTCTGCCATATTCAAGCCGGAGCGGGAATCGTCATCGACTCCGTGCCGGAGCGGGAGTTTTACGAATCCCTGAACAAGGCCAAGGCGCTATGGAAAGCGGTGCAGTACAGCGAAGGGCAGGTTGAACCGATATGATTCTGGTGATCGATAACTACGATTCTTTCACGTATAACCTCGTGCAATATTTAGGAGAGCTTGGCGAGGAGATCGTCGTGCGCCGCAATGACGAGATTGATCTGGACGGTATTGCTCAGCTTGCGCCCGACCATATTCTTATTTCTCCGGGACCGTGTACGCCGAACGAGGCCGGTGTAAGCCTGGCTCTGATCGAGCGCTTCAAAGGCGAAATCCCGATTCTCGGCGTCTGCTTGGGCCACCAGTCGATCGGACAAGCGTTTGGAGGAGAGGTCATTCGCGCCGGCGAACTGATGCACGGCAAAACCTCCGAAATCAAGCACGACGGCAAGACGGTTTTCTCCGGCCTTCCTTCGCCGTTCACGGCGACTCGCTATCATTCTCTGATCGTGAAGAGAGACACGCTCCCGGATTGTTTGGAGATTAGCGCGGAGACGGAGGACGGTATGATTATGGGCCTGAGGCACAAGGAATACGCCGTGGAAGGCGTGCAATTCCACCCGGAATCGATCATGACCGACCACGGGCTGCAGATGCTCCGCAATTTCCTCGACCTGAAATCGGGCGTAAGAGCATGAAGATTTTGCTTGACGGACAAATGACCAGCCGCGACGAAGCCGTGATCTCGGCCTTCGATCACGGCTTTTTGTACGGGATCGGTCTATTCGAGACATTCCGCACTTATGGGGGGCGGCCATGGTTGTTGGAGGAGCATGTCGAGCGGCTGGCGAAAGGCTGCGATATGCTCGGTATCCGTTACGAGCTGGACGCCAAGCGGATGAAGCGCTGCATTGCGGACTTGCTAACGGCCAATGGACTAAGCGACGGCTATATCCGCTGGTCGGTATCGGCCGGAGAGGGCGAGATCGGTCTGCCTCCGGGGGACTATGAACGTCCGCACGAGATCGTCTATGCCAAAGCGCTCCCCGGGGATGAGCCGAACACCCGCGCAGGCAAGACGCTGCGGCTGCTCAAGGTGCGACGGAGCACGCCGGAGGGAGCCTTTCGATTAAAATCTTTTCATTATATGAATAATATCGTAGCCAAGAGAGAACTGGGAGCGGTCGGAGCTGCTCCAGGTATGGAAGGGCTGTTCCTCGACGGAGCCGGATACGTCGCGGAGGGCATGGTCAGCAACGTCTTCTGGCTGCATGAGGGCAGGCTGTATACGCCCTCCTCCGACACCGGCCTGTTGCAGGGCATCACGCGGGACTATGTTTTGCGGCTGGCGCGCACCGAGGGCATTCCTGCAGAGGAGGGCCTTTACGGTTGGGAGGCGTTGCGGGAGGCCGATGAGATTTTTGTGACTAATTCGATCCAGGAAATCGTGCCGATTGCGCGGTTGGAGGATGATCAGGGCCAAACGGTGAAATCGTGGGATGGAGGAGCGGGAACGATTACGCTTCGTTTGATGCGATTGTACCGGGACGCTGCGGAAAGGAAAGACAACGGATGAACCCGACTTTTTACCGGAGAAGCTATACGTTTCGCGACGGATTAAAGCTGGAGCTGGGGCAGCGAACTTTGATCATGGGCATACTTAACGCGACTCCCGATTCTTTCTCGGACGGGGGACGCTACAACGAGGTTGGGGCAGCGGTCGCGCGAGCGGAGCAGATGGCCGAAGAAGGGGCCGATTTGATCGACATCGGCGGCGAATCGACGAGGCCGGGACATGCTCCGGTTTCGGTCGAAGAGGAGCTGGCGCGCATTCTGCCGATTATTCGGGCGGTCAAGGAGCGGGTCAAGCTGCCGATCAGCGTCGATACGTATAAGGCGGAGACGGCGAGACAGGCGCTTGAGGCGGGCGCTCACATCATCAATGACATATGGGGCTTTAAACGCGACCCGGATATGGCCGGCGTGGCGGCGAAGTATAACTGTCCGGTCATACTGATGCATAATCGCGACAATCGCGACTATCGGTGCTTTATGGCCGACGTTCTGAACGATGTGCGGGAGAGTATCGACATTGCCCTGGCCGGTGGAGTGCGGAAGGATCGAATCTGGCTCGATCCGGGGCTGGGTTTCGCCAAGGATTATGAGGAGAATTTGGAGATCATGGGCCGCTTGGGAGAGCTGGCCGGACTCGGCTATCCGGTTTTGCTGGCCGCCTCTCGCAAACGGTTCATTCAACAGACGCTCGGCGTCGCGGCAAGCGAAGCGGCGGAAGGCACGGGAACCACGACGGCTCTCGGCATTGCCCAGGGCTGTCAGATCGTCAGAGTGCACGACATCCTGCTGTCGAAGCGTGTGGCGGCGATGGCGGACGCGGTCGTGTACCGGCGGAGATCAGAGGAGGCTGCAAATGGATAGAATGCTGCTGAAGCGAATGGTGTTTTACGGGTACCATGGCGTGATTCCGGAGGAAAACAGGCTCGGACAAAAATATTACGTGGATCTTGATCTCCGTCTAGATTTGGCAAAGGCCGCGCTTAGCGACGACGTAGAGGATACAGTGAATTATGCGGAGATTCACGCGTTGCTCAAGCAGATCGTGGAGGGGCCGCCGGTCAAGCTGATCGAGACGCTGGCCGCAAACATTGCTTCTGCCGTACTCGGTACGTATACTATTATCCATAAAGCAACGGTGTCGGTGACGAAGCCGAATCCGCCGTTCGACATTACTTTTGACGGCGTGACCGTAGAGCTGTCCAGACAACGAGGACCGAACGGACGCATCGTCCCTGCAGAGGACTGAATTAGAGTGCAAGACGCATACGTGGCGCTGGGCGCCAACCTGGGAGACCGGGAAGCTTCGCTGAAGGAAGCGATACGAAGGCTGCAGTCGGAACCCGAGCTGGAGCTGCGCCGCATCTCCCCAGTTTATGAGACGGCCCCGGTGGGCTACGCGGACCAGCCATCTTTTCTCAATATGACGATTGGGTTGCAAACGTCGCTCGGACCCGAGGAGCTGCTCCGACGCCTGCTTGCGATCGAACTGGAAATGGGGCGAGTAAGGAACATCAGAAACGGACCGCGCAACATCGATTTGGATCTTCTCGCGTACGACGGGGTTGAGATGGATACGCCGGAATTGACGCTCCCGCATCCCCGAATGGGACAGCGGGCGTTCGTATTGGTTCCGCTGAAGGACATCTGGCCGGAGGAGCTTCCTTTTCCGTGGGAGGAGCAGCTGTCAGGGATGTCGTTGCGGGAAGAAGGCATCTCGCGCTTCGAGGAGTGGGAAGGCGCAGAGTCAGGGAAGGAGCAATACAAATGCTGAAGATCGGCAACGTAACAATGAACAACAATGTCGTGCTGGCTCCGATGGCGGGGGTCTGCAATCCGGCTTTTCGATTGATCGCGAAGGAATTCGGCTGCGGACTCGTGTGCGCGGAGATGGTAAGCGATAAAGCGATTCTTCACGGCAACCAGCGTACGCTTGAAATGCTGTTCGTGGATGAACGGGAGAAGCCGCTGAGCCTGCAAATTTTCGGAGGGGACAAGGAATCTCTTGTCGAGGCCGTCAAGTTCGTCGACCAGAACACGAACGCGGACATTATCGACATCAATATGGGCTGTCCCGTGCCGAAGGTGACGAAATGCGACGCGGGCGCCAGATGGCTGCTCGATCCGAAGAAAATTTACGAGATGGTCTCTTACGCTGCGGATGCGGCCAAGAAGCCGGTAACGGTCAAGATGCGCATCGGCTGGGACGACGAGCATATCTATGCGGTGGAGAACGCCCAGGCGGTGGAGCGCGCCGGCGGCGCCGCCGTCAGCGTGCATGGAAGAACGCGGGAACAGCTGTATACGGGCAAAGCCAATTGGGATATTCTGCGCGACGTGAAGCAGGCGGTGAACATTCCGGTCATCGGCAACGGCGACGTGTTCACTCCGGAGGACGCTAAACGTTTGCTGGAGCATACGAATTGCGACGGCGTAATGATCGGACGGGGAGCTCTGGGCAACCCATGGATGCTTTACCGTACCGTGCATTTCTTGACGACTGGAGATTTGCTGCCCGATCCGTCTCCAAAGGAGAAAATTCGGATCGCAATGCTGCATATGGATCGTCTGGCCGAGTTAAGAGGAGAGCGGGTTGCCGTGCGGGAGATGCGAAAGCATCTGGCGTGGTACCTCAAAGGACTTCCCGATTCCGCTGCCGCCAAAAACTCCGTCATGGAGCTTCAGTCCCGGGCGGAAGTCGTGACGGTGCTCGAGGAATATGTAAGTCGGGTAGACGAAATGCTGGCGCGGGATGCCGCTCAAGCTTCTGAATCCGGCGAAAGCCTCGTACACTAGAGGGAAGCGATTTCATCCGGCATTTTTCCGGGTGCTTTCCGCGAATTGACATTTTCAAGGGGTTGCAATATAATCGTACCAATATTCGCCCAAGCATCAGGAAAATCGCAGGAGTAACATCGAATAAAGATGTCATGACGGCGATGACCGACCATATATTGGTTAGCAACCTCGAAAATCTTTTCCATGACAGGAGATCGGTGAGATGAGCGACAAAGAAGTGCTTCTAACCCAAGATGGGCTTAAGAGGCTTGAAGATGAACTCGAAAACCTTAAATCCGTCAAACGCCGCGAAGTCGCGGAACGAATCAAAGTAGCCATCGGATACGGCGACATCAGCGAGAACTCGGAATACGAGGACGCTAAGAACGAGCAGGCTTTCATCGAAGGCCGGATCATTACGCTGGAGAAGATGCTGCGAAACGCGCGGATCATCAACCACGAAGAAATCGATCTGGAGACGGTGAGCATCGGTTCTACGGTTGTCGTAGAGGATTTGGAATATGGCGATACGATGGAATATACAATCGTCGGAACGGCCGAATCGGATCCGCTGAACAACAAAATCTCCAATGAAAGTCCGGTAGGCAAAGCAATCATCGGCAAAAAGAAAGGCACTGTCGTTGAAGTAAGCGTTCCTGCGGGCATCATTCAATACAAAATAGTCGATATCAAAATGTAGCAAAAGCGGCCTGCCGCATTTCAGACGTTAGTCGCCGTCCGGGAGGATGGAGAAGCCGATTGACTGGGATAGAAAAAAGCTTCCTTCGGAAGCTTTTTTGCCTGTTAGCGGACGTTTGCCTGAATTGCGTCGGTTCGAGCGGCATAAATCAGAACGAGCGAAGGAGCACACATTTATGGAGCACACAGAGCAGGAGCATCAGACGGACGCGGCGGAATTAGGCGAACTGCTACAGATCCGCAGAGCAAAATTGGACGAGCTGAGAGCGCTTGGCGTCGATCCGTTCGGCGTTAAGTTCGCACGCACTCATCATGCAGGCGACCTTGCTTCGAAGTATTCGGAGCTATCGAAGGAAGAGCTGGAAGCACAGGAGATTGCGGTCAGCGTAGCAGGCCGGATTATGACGAAGCGGGGGATGGGCAAGGCTGCGTTTGCCAATCTGCAAGATTTGAGCGGCAAAATTCAGATCTACGTTCGCCAGGACGCTCTGTCCGAGCAAAAATTCAAAGCGTTCGATCTGCTCGATATCGGCGATATGATCGGCGTGAAGGGCACTCTGTTCAAAACGAAAACGGGCGAGCTGTCGATCAAGGTGCTGGAGCTTGAAGTGCTGACCAAGTCGCTGCTCCCGCTGCCGGACAAGTTCCATGGCCTGAAGGACGTGGAGACTCGCTATCGCCAGCGCTATGTGGATTTGATCGTTAACCCGGACGTGCAGAAGACGTTCATTACGCGCTCGCGTATTATTCAGTCGATGCGCCGCTATTTGGACGACCGCGGGTATTTGGAAGTCGAAACGCCTACGCTGCATTCGATTGCGGGCGGAGCTGCTGCTCGTCCTTTCATTACGCACCACAATGCGCTCGATATGCAGCTTTATATGCGTATCGCGATTGAGCTTCATCTGAAGCGGCTGATCGTCGGCGGATTGGAGAAGGTGTACGAGATCGGACGCGTATATCGGAATGAAGGCATCTCGACGCGCCATAATCCCGAGTTCACGATGATCGAGCTGTACGAAGCTTATGCCGATTATGAAGACATCATGCGTCTGACCGAGTCGTTGATTGCTCATATCGCTCAAGAGGTACTTGGTACGACGAAGATCACCTACCAAGGGCAGGAAGTGGACCTGACTCCGTCGTGGCGCAGAGTTTCGATGACTGAGCTGATTCGCGAGACGGTAGGCGTGGACTTTACGGCTCGGATGACGGATGAGGAAGCTCATGCGCTGGCTAAGGAGCACAAGGTTCCGGTCGAAAAGCATATGACGTTCGGCCACATCGTCAACGCCTTCTTCGAGACGTTCTGCGAGCATACGCTGATTCAGCCTACTTTTGTTACAGGGCATCCGGTGGCGATCTCTCCTCTGGCGAAGAAGAACGAGGCCGATCCTCGGTTTACGGACCGTTTTGAGCTGTTCATCGTCGCCCGAGAGCACGCCAACGCCTTCACCGAGCTGAACGATCCGATCGATCAACGGGAGCGTTTTGAATCGCAGCTTGAAGAGAAGGAAGCGGGCAACGACGAAGCGCACGAGATGGACGACGATTTCATCCGCGCTCTGGAGCACGGCATGCCCCCGACGGGCGGTCTCGGAATCGGCGTCGACCGTCTGGTTATGCTGCTGACAGATGCGCCGTCGATCCGCGACGTGCTGCTGTTCCCTCATATGCGGGAGCGTTCCGACGGATAAGAGGTAGTTAAGAGCCGGTTGTTCGTCTTATGGGCGGGCAGCCGGCTTTTTTTTGCGCATAGGGGGTGGATAGCGATGCGATGCTCTCGGTCTCGTCAAAGCATTTTATTGGCTTCGCGCCACAGCTTAGTAGCGTGCTTCGGAAATAACTTAACGAAGACGCTCTAAGCTTGTCCACCACGCTAGCAGCCGCTTAATGTCGCGGTTGGGCGCTCTAAGCTTGTCCAGTCGTCTTACACATCGTCAGCTGAATACATTACATTATTTCGGGATCGCTCTATTAGCTCTCGCCAAAGTGCTTTCTTGGCCTCCGCCTCCCGGCCTCGGTCCAGCTGAAGTACCTTCTTGGCTCTCGCGCCGCCTTTTTTTCTCATATAAGCTAACTCAGGAGAACATTGCAGCTAGAATTCAAACCGGGTGAGAGCACAAAAACCTACTCGCAAGACAACATCTTCTTTTACAACCCTTTCTCGGCTCTAATCGGACGCAGTCGATTTGCAGGCTTTCGGCATTTTCGCTTGCGTTGTTTCCTTTATCGTATTCTGAGGGGGGGCGGAAATATCTTTTGATAATCTGAAAAATTCATATAAAAAAGGGGTTGCAAGTGTTTGTGGGCTGTGCTATATTATTTAAGTCGCCTCGAGCGGCACTGAAAAAAAGAAACACCGATTGTTCTTTGAAAACTGAACATTGAGCGTAAGAAACAAAACATCGTCGAAAGACGGTAACCAGCAAGAAATGAGCCTTCTGGCTCTCTATTATGGAGAGTTTGATCC
>PJTO01000399.1_pt1 | contig 20709 bp, 13 predicted proteins | sample 1512101 | NCBI WGS metagenome assembly PJTO01 (sample SAMN08177690, study PRJNA422409) | Soil metagenome, whole genome shotgun sequencing project.
CAACCCCGACGTCGCCGACCAGCTCGGCGTCGGCGAGGCCACCGTCAAAGCCCACGTCCATGCCCTGCTCCGCAAGCTCGACTGCACCACCCGCACCCAGCTCGTCGTCGCGGCCTACGAGTCAGGCCTCATCACCGTCGGCCACTGACCCTCGGCAGAGATCAAGGGGGACTCACAAATGACGCGGCGACGGCGGTCCGGGGCTTGGCTCGCGGTATCAACGACGCTGAGCTGGCGCAGGCGAGGAAGTGGCGGGCGGGCGCCTGGCGAGGGGGCCCGCGGCCGCTGTCGTAGGCGCAGGTCTGAGCGTGCAGCGGGCGGATCAAGCGGCGTGGCCTCCGCTGCTCTGGCGACCACCGGCGACCCGATGAGGAAGCCGGGCGAGAGGACCAGGGCGCTCCTCATGGCCTCTGTCCGGGTTCGAAGGATCGTCACCCAGTCTCCGGTCAGGCCATTCCAGGCCTGGTCAGCAGCCTTGATGAGCGCCCAGGCGTCCCCGGTTCCGACGACCTTCTCGATGTCGAACACGGGGTAGGCCGTGACCTTGTGCCATCCCTGGCTCCGACAGTCGGGCGGTACTCCACCTCGTATGACGGGCGACGGCACCATCGCCTCGATATGCGACGCACCCGGATCAAGGCTGGAAGTCCTGGAGATAGCTCCAATGACCGCGCACCTGGTTCAGCTCCATGTTGTAGGGACTGCGGCCGGTTCGATTGACACCCTGACAACCAGCCCCGCAACGGTCCCCAGGCCGACAAGCGAGTCGACCACCTGCCATCGCGGAAATCGCGGAGCCGTCTACGAGGATCACCCGCCGTGGCCGCGTCACGTCCTGCCGTCACGACGTCGGAGGTCCGCAACGATCCCATCCATCGAGCCGAAGAGTCGCGGTGTGGACAGCTCGAAGAGCGCCGCAGCCAGGTACTCCTCGTCTGCTGGGTCGAGAGTCACGTCGTCAGCTCCCTGCGCCAGTTCCGCCCATCGCTCAAGTTGAACGGCTGATATGGCGTTCTTCCCGAAGGCATCAAGCACGCCCCTGAGCAGGGAACGATCGACCTGGATCGTCGCGCCCGGTTGAGCCGGGCCACACGCCGCAAGAGCAGCAAAGTTGGCATCGAGATCCCCGACCAAACCGATCACGAACTCGAGAAGGCGGAGTCGATCGGGTGACGCGGTCATGGGCTCAACTCATCTTCGGTGTGGAGGACCGCCCCGTCAGGAAGAACGGTCGTCTTGGTGTAGCCGACCGTCGCTCCGGACGCATCGACGACCTTGTCGTAAGGCGCGTATGCCCCTGGAACGCGGCCAGGGCAGGCCCGCGGCCGCTCCAACCCCGACGTCGCCGACCACCGGCGAGCAGAGCCATCGCTCACACAGGCTCGGCACCACGGCAGCGGTAAACGGCCGACTCGCGATCCAGGAACTCTTGCCACCGGCGCTCCAGCTCTCGAGCACCGCCCGAGGCACCGGAATGGCCAGGCATGAAGCGCACCACGCCTTCAATTTCACTCGGGTAGCCAAAGTCGGCGTAGAGCAGTTCAACCAGACCCAATGGGTCTACAAAATTCGACCTGTGCTCGTATATCCACGCCATTGCCAGGTAGATCCACACCGCCCTGAGAGCGCCCAGTTCCGCGGGGTCGATGCCCCGCGCTATCTCATCGATCAGCTCACGCACTCTGTCCAGCTCGTCGTTCAGCAAGAGAGCCAGCCCGTCAAGTGCGTCCGAGTCAGAACCGCCTTGGCTGTAGTGCGCCAGCGCAAGGCTGACCACGTCTTGGTCCTTGATCCAGCCCTGCCCGTACCCATACGCCAACTCTCCAGGAGTCAGGCGAACTCGCGCATTGATGAACTGCGCCGGAATCTCGAACCTGATGAGTTCGTCACTCATGGCTTGATCGGAATTCCGTTGATAGTCCCATTCCGCACGAACATCTGATGCACCAGTTTGTCCCCCTCAACAAGCCACTCGTACCGCCCACGATAACTGTTCAGCCCGCCAGGTGCCTGCACAAACAACCGCTGAACGGGACTGCTGCAGGGCTGGTTGACACTCTGACCTGCCCCACGGTTCGGTTACCAGTTCGGGTCTGGTGGTTCGGGCTTCTCACGAGAGAAGGTCTGAACCATGCCGAAGCCGTATCCGGCCGAGTTCCGCACCCGAGCGATCGCGCTCGTGCGGGCCGGCAAGCCCGCGACCGCCGTTGCTGGTGATCTCGGGATCAGCGGCAGCTGTCTGCAGAACTGGCTGCGTCAGGATCGCATCGACCGCGGCGAGATCGAGGGCGTCCCGCGCACGGAGAGCGCCGAGTTGCGACGGGCGCGGGCCCGGGTCCGCGAGCTCGAGCGTGAGGTGGAGATCTTGCGGGTCGCCTCCAAGCTGCTCGGACAGGAGGCCCCACACCCAAAAGAGTCCACCCGGTGATCGACACCCTCGTCGCCGCCGGGCATCCCGTCCTGACCTGCTGCCGCATCCTGGGCGTCAGCAAGCCGGGCTATTACCGATACCGCAACCGACCGACTTCACAGACCCAGCTGCGCCGGCAGTGGCTGACCGGCCTGATCCGTGAGGTTCATGTCGCCTCCCGAGGCACCTACGGTTACCGACGGGTGCATGCCGAGCTGACCATGGCGATGGACGTGACCGTCAGCTCACGGCTGGTGTTCATGCTCATGCACGACGCCGGGGTCTACGGGTTGCCCGGACCCTCCCGCGTCAAACGCCTGCGGGGTGTCGTGAGCGCCGGTGACCTGGTGAACCGCAAGTTCCACCGGGTGCGACCCAACGAGCTCTGGGTCACCGACATCACCGAGCACCCCACCCGTGAAGGCAAGCTCTACTGCTGCTGCGTGCTGGACGCCTACAGCCGCAGGATCATCGGCTGGTCGATCGACTCCACCCAGGACACCCGACTGGTGATCAACGCGCTCGACATGGCGATCAGCAACCGCGACCCAGCGCCCGGCGGGATCGTGCACGCCGATCACGGCGCCCAGTTCACCTCCTGGGCGTTCGGCGACAGGATCCGCCGGGCCGGGCTCATGCCCTCGTTTGGATCCGTCGGCGACGGCCTGGACAACGCGATGATGGAGTCCTTCTGGTCCTCCATGCAGATCGAGCTGCTCGACCGACAACGCTGGAACACCCGGGTCGAGCTCGCGAACGCGATCTTCGAGTACATCGAGATCTTCCATAACCGCCGCCGACGCCACTCCAGCCTGGGCTACCTCAGCCCGATCGAGTTCGAACTACGCTCCAAATCGCCAGCCATCCCCGCCTGACCACCACACCGACAGTGGTAACCAGGCCGTGGGGCAGGTCACGGTGTCACCTACTCGTGCATCAGCCCCTACGTGAGCGTGGTCAGGGTGGCGCGGGCGTCGTAGCGCCAGAACGTGCGTTGGGTGCGGACCAGCAGCCACAGGACGCTCGCGCACAGGACGCCGCCGATGACCACGGCCCAGCCCTCACCGACGACCGTGGACACGGACCCGATGAACATGTCGCCGAGCCGCGGCCCGCCCGCGACGACGACGATGAACACGCCCTGCAGCCGCCCGCGCATGTCGTCGGGCGTCGCGGTCTGCAGGATCGTCTGCCGGAAGATGGCGCTGACCTCGTCGGACGCGCCCGCGGCGATCAGGGTGAGGCACGCGATCGCGAGCGCCCCCCACAGCACGTTCTCCGGTCGATCCCGCCCGACGACGACGAGCACCAGCCCGAACGCCGCCACCGACCCGGCCCACCCCGTGATGGCCCACGTGATGACGCGCCCCTGCCACCGCACGCGCGCGAGCCCGCCGGACAGCAGGCCGGACGTCACGGCACCGACCGCGAGCGCGGCGGTGAGGATGCCGGTGGTGGTCGCGCCGCCGCCGAGGTACCAGATGCCGACGGCGGGGAACACGACGCGCGGCATGGCCAGGACCATCGCGCACAGGTCCACGAGGAACGTCATGCGCACGTTCGGCTGGGTGCCGAGGTAGCGCAGGCCGTCGACGACCGAGCCGAGGCCGACGCGCGCGCGGCGGGTGTCGGAGGGCTCGGGCGGGACGGGCGGGAGCCGGAACACCGCGACGAGCGCGGCGGTGAACAGCACCGCGTCGACGGTGTAGGCGAGGCCGAAGTCGATGGACGCGAGCGCTGCGCCGGCGAGCGGACCGACCGTCAGCGCGGTCTGGAAGCCGATGGCCTGCAGCGCGTTGGCGGCGGGCATGAGCCGCGGCTCGAGCAGGCGCGGGATGATCGCGGACCGCGCCGGGGAGTTCACCGCGTTGGCTGCGGACTGCACGGCGGTCAGCCCGTACAGCAGCAGGACGTGCTCGTTCCCGAACCAGCCCTGCACGGCGAGCACCATGATCGCGGCCCAGGACACGAGGCTCGCGACGAGCGCGACCTGACGGCGGTCGTAGTGGTCGACGATCGCCCCGCCGTACAGCCCGAAGATCACGAGCGGGACGAACGCGAACATCCCCAGCACCCCGACGGACAGGGTCGAGCCGGTGATGTCGTAGACCTGCAGCCCCACGGCGACGACCGTCAGCTGCGTGCCGAGGTTGGAGACCGACAGCCCCCACCACAGCCTGCGGAACGCGGGACTGATCCCCAGGGGCGTCGTGTCGACGACGAGGGACCTCACTGCCTCACTGTAGGCGGCAGGTAGTCGAGGACCGTCGCGGCGTCCGCCTCACGTGAGGGGCGGACGCCGCGACGGGGTCGGTCAGACGACGCGCAGCGTGCGGTTCGTCGCCGCGCTCGAGGCGATGTTCGTCGTCCCGGGGTAGGTGACCTTGACGGTGTACGTGCCCTTGGTCAGCGCCTTCAGCGAGACCGAGGCCTTGCCACCGGACAGCGGCGCGTAGATCGTGCGCCGGACCTTGCCGCTCTGCACCAGCTGGATCTTCGCCTTGCCCGTGGGGACCACACCGGTCGTGGTGCGGACCGTCACCTTGAGCGTCGCGATGCCGGTCCCGGCCTTCAGGCTCGTGCGGCTCAGCGTCGTCGTGATGCTGGAGGAGACCTTGACGACCTTCGTCGTCCTGGTCGCCGACGACGCCTTGACGCTCGCGCTGCCCGAGTAGGCGACGGCCACGGAGTACGACCCGACCGCGAGGCGCGGCAGCGTCACCGTGGCCGCGCCCGAGGCCAGCGTCACCTTCTTGGTCGAGACCACCGTGCTGCCCTTGCGGACGGTGACCGTCGCGGTGCCGGTGACCTTCGTCGTGCCCGCGGTCACCTTGACCTTCACGGCGTGCGTGGCGCCGTACGCCACGGACGACGAGAGGGTCACGGCGGTCGTCGACGCGACGGGCTTCTTCGTCACGACCACCCGGTACGTCGCGGTCGTCGTGCCGTCCTGCGCCGTCACCGTGATGACGTAGGTGCCGTCGGCGGCCTTCGGCGCGACGACGACGGTGGCGTCGGCGTCGGTCGCGACAGCGCGGACCACCGCGCTGCCGGACGTGGTCTGCACCGCGTACTGCCGCACCGCCGGGCTGAACCCGGGGAGCGCGACGCCGTCCACCGTGATCGACGCGAGCGTCGCGTCGGTGCGCGGCGCGACGACCGCCGCGCTGGCCGGCGTGGTGCGCACCGAGACGTGCCCGGCGGCGTCGGTCGCGGTGACCTCGGCGGTCACCGTCAGCCCCAGGTCGGCGGCCCGGACGACGAAGGTCGACCCGGTCGCCCCGGCCACCGGGTCGCCGTCGACGAACCAGCGGAACCCGGTCGCCGTCCACTCGGCACCGGTGGGCGCAGCGGTCAGCGTGGCGCCGACCCGCGCGGCACCGGTCAGCGCCGGCACCATCACGGTCTGCGGCGTCACGTGGCGCAGCGTCGGGCGGATGGTCTGGAACAGTCCGTTCGCGCCGATGGTGATCCGGTCGAGCTTCGTCTCGCGGTAGTACCCGGTGCGCTGACCGGCCGGGACGCTCTGGGCGAACCGGTGGTAGGCGATGTACCAGTCGTCGGTGCCGGGGACGTTGAGGATCGACGAGTGCCCGGTCGCGTAGACGTCGAGCGCCGGGTCCTTGACGAGGATCTCGCCGCGGTAGGTGTACGGCCCGGCCATCGACGTCGCGGTCGCGTAGCCGACGCGGTAGTTCTCGCTGCCGGTGTCGTCGATCGAGTACGTCAGGTGGTAGGTGCCCTGGCGGTAGTTCATGAACAGGCCCTCGCGGAAGTTCGTCAGCCCGCGGATCGAGATCGCGGACGTCTTGAGCGAGGTCATGGAGTCGTCGAGCTCGGCGTAGTACGGCGTGCCGTTGCCCCACATCAGGTAGTACTTGCCGGTCTGCGGGTCCTGGAACGCCGCCGGGTCGATCTCCTGGCCGTTGCCGGTGGAGCCCTTGAGCATCGAGTCGCTCATCGCGGTGAACGGGCCCTGCGGGCTGTCCGCGATCGCGACCCCGATGTTCTTGGCGTTGTCACCGGGGTGGTGGCCGGAGAAGTAGAAGTAGTACTTCCCGTCGCGCTCGATGATCGTCGGCGCCCACGCGTTGCCGGTGGCCCACGGCACGTTGCCGTTGGCGCCGTCGAGCGTCAGGAACGGCTCGGCCGCGCGGGTCCACGTGACCAGGTCCTTCGAGCTCCACGCGTAGAACGTGTTGCCGCCCCAGCCGGGCTTCCCGTCGGTGGTCGCGTAGATGTAGTACGTGTCGCCGAAGACCGCGATGTTCGGGTCGGCGTAGAAGTGGCCGCCGGTCGCGTCGACGAGCGCGGGGCCGTCGTTCGGCAGTCGCGTGGGGACTTGGAACGCGACGGGCGGCAGCGTGCGGGTGACGCCGGTGCGGTCGACGAGCGTGGCGGTGGCCGTGACGGCGATCAGCTCGTCCTGCTCGGACTGCGGGCGCGTGACCGTGCCGTCGGGCGCGACGATCCCCGCCACGTCGGCCGTCCACGTGACGCCCGGCGCACCGGGCAGCGACGCGGTGACCTGCGTGCCCGCGACCGCGGCGACGTCGGCCGCGAACGCCCCGGCGACCGTCGCGGAGTTCGAGCGGTACAGGTCGGCGACCTGCTCCGGGGTCAGCGCGGTCGCGTAGATGCGCGCCTGGGACACGCCCCCGACGTACATCGAGTCCGCGCCGTACGCCGAGCGGCCGATCGTGTTGAGGGTCTGCGTCGCGAGCTCCGCGGGCGTGACGACCGAGGCGTTCGTCGTGGACGCGACCTGCTCGCCCTCCACGTACAGCGTGATCGTCGCCGGCGAGACCGAGCCGTCGATCGTCGCGGTGAGGTTGGTCCACGTACGCGCGGGGAGCACGGCCGGGTCCTCGGCGCTCTGCTCGGCCGTGTACGTGGTCGCGGTGATCTTGGTGCGCGCGTGACCGTTGCCGGTCGTCGCGAACCAGTAGCCCTGCGTGCCGGTCCCGCCGATGTTCCACAGGAAGTTGTTGCGACCCAGCGAGACCGGGTCCGCGCTGGTCTCGATCGAGACGGTCGCGCTGCGGGCGCCGACGAGCAGGTTGTTCGGCAGGGAGACGTAGCTGCTGCCGTCCAGACGCAGGCCGTGCCCGCCGATCCAGGCGGCGTTCCCGACGACGGTCGCATCCGCGTCGTTGCCCGAGCCGTCGGCCGCGACGGTGCCGCTCGTCTCGTCGAACGCGTAGTGCGCGACGAGACGGTCGGCGCGCTGCGCGGGGACCGTGACCGCGTAGGTGGCCGCGTCGGTGAGCCCGCGCGTCGCGTAGCTCACCTGCAGGGTCACCAGGGCGTCGGGCTGGCCCGCCACGGGCCGCACGACGACACCGTTCGCACCGATCACGGCCGGGTCCGACGACGTGAGCGTGACACCCGGAGGCAGCGCCAGGCTGCGCGTCGCCCGGCCCTCGCCCGCCACGACCCGCAGCGCCTTCTCGACCTGCGCCCGCTGCGCGGCGAGCGCCTCGGCGGCCTGCTCGTCGGCGATCGCATCCGCCTCCGCGGCCGTCAGCGCGTCCGAGTAGACGCGCAGGTCGGCGACCTCACCGCTGAACCGCGCGTCGTCGGCGTACGCCGACCGGCCCAGGTAGTTGACCGCGTGGCTCCCGAACTGCCCCGGGGTCACGGTGACGTTCGTGGCCTGCGCGGCCTGCACGCCGTCGACGTAGAGCGTCAGCGTCTGGGAGTCGGCGTCCAGGACGCTCGTCATGCTGTACCAGGTGTTCGCGGCGAACGCGCTGGTCGCGCGCGCGTCCCGCTCGTTCTGCCAGTTGGTCGACGTGATCTTGGTCCGCGCCTGCCCGGTGTGCACCGCGCCGAACCAGTAGCCCGTCCCACCGCCCGACGCGCTCACGCCGACACCGCCGAACGTCCACACGAAGTTGTTCGCGAGGAACGCCGCCGCGTCCGCGCGCACCTCGACCGACACGCTCGCGCTCGTCGTCCCCGCGAGCAGCGACGGCAGGGTCACGTACGCGTCCGGCCCGAGCAGCAGCCCGCGCTCCCCCGCCGCGACCCGCCCGACGACGGTCGCGTCACGTCCGTTGCCGCTGACGTCCGGCACGGTCGACGAGCCCAGGTCCGCGAAGTCGTAGTGCGCCACCAGGGCGTCGGTGGGCGGCCCGGCGGGCTCGGCCGCGGTCGCGGGCATCGCGAGCCCGGCGATCACGAGCCCCGCGAGCGCGGCCGCGCTGGTCGTGCGGGTGAGGGTGGAGCGCATCGTCTTCCTCTCGTCGCTGCTGCGCACCGGTGACGTCACCGGCGCATGCCACAGGACGCGCTCGCGCGCGCCAAGGGGCGGCCGCCCCGGAGGTTTGCGGCCCTCCGGGGCGGCCGGGCGGGTCAGCGACCCGCAGGGTGAGCGCTGTGGGTCCGCGACGCGGTCGGCGGTTGCTCGCGCGCGCAGCGCTCGTGTGGTCCGTCGTGCTTCGTGGTTCGGGCTTCGTGGTTCGTGCTTCGTCGTGCGCCTGGTCGTGCGTGTCGCGTCGGGGGGCTGACCGTGCTCCTTCGCAACGGTCCGCGACGTCGTCGTCGGCTGTACCCGGGCAACTGTCGTCCGGTTGGCGGCGATGTTAACGCTCACACGCCGCGAAGGGAAGGCCCCGCGCGCGGGCTGGGCCGACCGGGCGACCGTCTCCGGGCGCGGGACGCACGGACGGCAACTAGGGTCGGCTCTTTCGGGTGACCCGATCGTGGGGAGGTGGTCGTCGTGGGTACGAGAGCCGGGACGTTCGTCGTCGGAGTCGGCGTCGGGTACCTGCTGGGCACACGTCGCGGGCGCGAGCTGCTCGGCAAGGCGGGCGGCAAGGCGGGCGAGGTGTGGCGGCACCCGCGCGTCCAGGAGTACGTGCAGGACGTCGAGGTGCAGGCCAAGGAGTTCGCCAAGGCGCAGGGCACCGCGCTCAAGGACAAGGCGTTCGAGGCCGCCCGGTCGGCCACGGGGACGTCCGGCGACGATGCACCGAGCGTCGTCGTCGAGCCGGACACGCGCTACGACATCTGAGCCACCGGCACCACGCGCGCGGGACTGCGGGGCGCGCTCCGTCTAGCGCGAGACGAGGGCGAGCCCGTACGTACGCGCCGCGGTGCCCGAGCGGACCGCGGCCAGGTCGTCCCCGTCCAGTGCCCGCTCCAGCGCCGCGTCGACCGCCGCCCGCGCGCGTCGGCCGGGATCCGCGAGCAGGCACACCGGCCAGTCGGAGCCGAGCATCAGGCGCTGCGGCCCGAACAGGTCGAGCGCGACGTCGACCACCTCGCGCACGTCGTCGGCGTACGACGGGCCGGGACCGTCGGTCGCGTACAGCCCGGACAGCTTCGCGACGACGAGGGGGTTGCGCGCCACCTCAGCGAGCGCGGCGCGCCACCGCGCGAGCCCGGCCCGGTCGCCGAGCACGGGCCCGCCGAGGTGGTCCAGCACGAGTCGCAGCCCGGGGTGACGCTCGCCGACCGCGGGCAGCACAGCAAGGGCGGCCACACCGGCGGCCGGGTCCACCGCGATCGATCCCGTGACGAGGATGCCCCCGGAGCCGCCGAGCGTCGTGCCGTTCGAGGGCGTTCCTTGCAGGGGCGTGCCCTGCAAGGGCGTGCCGTCGACCGCCGAGCGAGCGGGCGCCCTGCGCACCGTCGTGCCGTCCGAGGTCACGTAGTCGTACGGCAGGTCGAGCCGCTCGAGGACCCCGAGCCCGGCGTCGGTCTCGGGCCGCAGCACCCAGCCCGGGTCGCGGCGGTGGTGCTGCAACGTGCGGACGCCGACGACGCGCGTGCCCGCCGCCGTGGCCATGCCCCGCGCGCGCTGCACCTCGTCCGCCACCTCGTCGGGCCGGTCCAGCGGCGCCCACACGACGAGCCCCGCGACCCGCGCCTCGTCGCGCGCGACCGACGCCATGACCTCGACGTCGCGCGGGTCGTCGCATGCCTGCACGAGCACGGCGCGCACGGGGTCGTCAGCCGTGCACCCGTCGTCCTCCTGCTCGTCGTCGAGGTGCGCCGCGAGGTCCGGGTAGGTGAACGCCCCCGTGAGCGGGCCCATCCGCGGGCGCAGCCACGGGTACCGCACCCACGCCGGGTCCCAGACCTGGGCGTGGGCGTCGATGATCACGGCACCACCTTGGCCGACTTGCCGCTTTTCGGGTAGAGGGTGGGGCCGACGGTCTCAGCGTCCTGCTGTCCGCGTGACCTGCGGCGCAGCAGGACGAGACCGAGTGTCCTACTGGCCGCGGTCGCCGGCGCGGCCGACGAGCACCGAGCACCGCGCGTGGTGCACGACCGCGGACGCGGTGGACCCCATGACCGCGCGGCGCAGGCCGCTCAGGCCGCGGGTCCCGAGCACCACGAGGTCCGGCTCGGTCTTCTCGATCATGCCGAGGATCGTCGGGCGCACGTCGAACGAGACCGTCATGGGGACGGCGCCGACGAGGAACGTCCGGACCTCCTGCGCGCCCGCCGCGCGCAGCTCGTGCGCGGCCTCGATCATCGCCGCGCGCGGGTCGCCCTGCGCGGTGTCGACGCCCATCACCGTCACCGCGGCGTCGCGCAGCAGCGGCAGGCTGCCGAGCGTGCGCACCGCGTCGAGCGCGTCGGGGGAGCCGTCGGCGCAGACCAGCACCGAGCGCACCGGCTCGGTCGAGCGCGCGATCAGCACGGGCGTGAGCGGACGGTGGGCGGAGACGAGCCACTCGGCGGTGCTGCCCAGGTGCAGACGCTTGAGCAACCCGTGCCCGCGCGGGCCGATCACGATCAGGTCGGCGTCGTCGTACCCGTCGAGGACCACACGCGGGTCGGCCTCGGCCAGCAGGTGCTCGACCGGGACGTCCGGCTCGGTCAGCGCGCGCGCCGGCTCGGGGTGCCAGGCGTGCGGTGCGGCCTGGTCGCTGGGCGAGCCGTCCTCGCGGGGTCGCGCGGTGATCGCGGTGACACGCCAGCCCGACCAGGGCTGTGCCGCGACCCAGGCCCACACGTCCGCCGCGGAGTCGGTGCGGTCGTCGCCGACCACCAGCCAGGGGCGAAGGTCATCGGGACCGTGCGTCGTCGCCTCGTCGGGACGAGGTGTCGTCGTGGGGGTGCTCATGGCCGCCACTCCTTCACGGGCAGCCGCGCCGCGGCAGTCGTCCAGTCGACGGCTCGGGACCGCCACGCGGGACTGCTCTCCCTTCGGTTGTACCTCCGGCCCCTGCGCCGGGTATGGGCCCTTCGGCCCGGTCCGTCCGCTCGCCTGGTGCGCGCCGGGCGACCGGCGCACCCTGAGGGCATGCCCCTCGAACACGGCTACGGCGTGCTGGTCGGCACCCTGACGTCCCACGAGCGCGACACCCCCGACAACCAGGGGCGGTGGTTCCACGTCAACCTGCAGGTGCAGACGCCGGCGGGCAGCTACCGGTGCGCGGTCGACGTGGACTCCGCGAAGTCCGCGATCGGGGTGCAGTGGCGCACGTTCGGCGTCTCGGCCCGGGATCTCGGGCCGGTCGCGACCATGACGCCCGGCTTCCACTTCCTGGCGAGCAACCCGACGAGCGGGGCCGTGGACCTCATCCGGCACCCCGCGTTCCGCCCCCGCGGCGGGTGCCTGTTCGTCACGGCACCGCCCGCGTGGCTGCAGGCGATCATCACGTGGCTCGCCGAGCACGCCTGGACCGCGGGCGACAACGTGGCCGCGGCCACCGCGCTCGAGTCGGTGCTGCAGGTCGGGGCGCGCACGCTCGTCTTCGGCGAGCCGTTCACCAGCGGGCTCGGCGTGCACAACATCCACCAGAACCAGGGCGACCCGGCCGGCTCGCAGTGGTGGGACGACAACGCCATCTGGCAGGACGGCGCGACGCTCGTGCTGCGCCCCGACGGCGGCTACGCCGTGTTCGTCTCGAAGTTCTCGTCACAGTCCTCCGCGACGGACACCGACGGCCACCCACTGTGACCGCGAACCGACGCGAGCGGCCCAACACTGTGGGCGGAGCCCTAGCGTCACCTTCGACCGGCGCCTGGCTAGGTCCCCCGAACGCCTAGTGGCTCAGGGCGTCGCGCTTCGCCCCATACACTTCCGCTTCCTCAGCAGACTTGGCGCGCGGCCGGCGCCGCCTGTTCGGATACCCCGACCACATCTCTAGGAACGGGCTGCGGAATCGACGCGTAAAACGCAATACCTCCGTTGGTTCTCCAATCGCGGCCGAACGAACGGCGTAGAACGACTCCGACATGCCCGGCAGACCCATCCAGTCAAAACGCGTCGGTCGGGAGAACGAATGTTCTAGGCCCCGTGGGCCCGAGTAGTAGAAGACACTCCGGCCCCACTCGTCACGCGTCATTCGGGCCGGGCGGAAAAGCAGCCGACACAGACCTAGTGTCTCTATGCGCGTAACAGCCTGACGAATTGCGTCGAGGGCGGACTCGAGACGCGAGATTGCACGTACCGTGCGGCGGTAGTGCGCATACTCGTTCCGCACCGAATTCACCTCCGCGGAGGTCAACACTTGTGTGATCTCGCGCAATCCGGTGATGATTCTGTCCCGGCTCGGTGGCGTCAGGTTCAGGAACATCACCGTCGAGTTGAGTAGGAAGGACTTCAACTCAGTCTTACCATCGTAATCCGGAAGCTCCGACGGCGGACGCTCATAGTCTACGGGCGTCGCGACACACGCCTCTAGCCGGCCGGCAAGAGCACTAAACCCTGAGATCAGGTTTCCAAGATCGACACGTTCAGCACTGTAGTTCGATGAGCCGGCCGGACTTGGCGCGATTTCATTCATCAGGGCAAGCCCGGCCGCGCGGTCCGCTTCGTCATCGTAACTAAACGGGGCATCGGCGTCGAGATGGTCCGTGAGTAACGCCCAGGAGCTAAACGCCAGCGCGTCAACTAGGAGGCCTTCCAGGCTCGCGAAGTACGGAGTTGCCGCCTCGATGAACCTCTCCGACCCGCCGATCTCCGACGACTGCGTCAGGGACCATAGCCGCTCATGCCGTGCCCAGAAGTCTTTATGCGGGTCCTCTTCGCTTGGCACGGGAAAGCCCAGCTTCCAGAGAATAGTATCGATGAGTTCTCTGTCCGAGAGCCCGCCATTCTCTTCGAGCCCGACCTCCTCGCACGCCGCGATCATGTTTGTCTTCCGCGCGAGCACCATGCGCTCAAGGGCCTCACGGGGAGCTCGGCGCTGGAAGAAGTACTCAAGCCGTTCATCGAGGTCGGGGATCTCAAGGCCTCGCAGTTGCCACTCGAGTTCCTCGACGTCCGTGTCAGCTTCGCGCACGTAGAGCGCATCGAGTAGACGTCGCTCTCGAAGCAATGCGAATCCAGGCTCATCGGACGAGAACCGGATGCCGTGACGGCCCAACTCCGGCGCGAGGCCGAACGCGCCCGACCGCATGCCGAACGAGACGACCGCCCTTCGTACCTCGCCAGGCGGAACTTCGATTACTCCGTCCCGTACTAACCTGTCGACGGCTATTCGCAGTTCCGATTCGCGCGCGAAGAGCGCAAGTTGCAGAAGTTCCGCACGTCCGAGGTCGGCGACTGCGGTGTTCGCGTTCCGAACGTCGAGGAAACCGGCGACGTCCGCGCGCAACCGCCCCTTGCTTGTGTCGAGAAGAGCCGAGATCAGGGCGCGAAGCTCGTCCAGGGCGAGGGCGTCGCCTATTAGTGGGATCAGCGTTCCCGCGCGCTGGTCGCCGTAATATGCCGATGTCGCGCCACTCACCTCAGTCGCAAATGCCCACCACTCGGCCGCCTCCCCATCCATCGAGCTGAGGAGATCTTCGAGCTTCTCACGATCACGATTTACTGCCGCAATTCTACTCGTTTCGAGGTAAATCGGATGCAGCGCACGGCAAATTGCGCGGGAACAATGGTAGCCGCTCACCCGGCGTTTGGACTGCAGGCTTCTTGACGTTCCAGCCCGTCGGACGCCGTAAGGACCAGTCGTGAAGCGTCCAAACTGAAATACGCCGACCGGTAGCGCGTCGAGGAGTCGGAGCGTCTCGTCGAGGGTGAGTATGTCCTTCTCGTCCTCGAAGAGTTCGGCATACCGGTCGTATAACTCAGGGCCGAAGACGAACGGCAGTTGGATTCGCCCCTCCAGAACCTCTTTACTGATCGCCCTTGCGAGTTCGTCGGGATCCGTCTTCTCGATATCAATGAAGAGTTCATCGTGCCCCAGCGAGAGCGCGCACATCAACTTCGCTTCCTTCGCCGCGACGCCCTCTTTCGTAACAAGCTTGTCACGGAGCGCAACGCCTGCCGCGGAGAGCGTGATCGCGTTACGCAGATCGTCCGAGATCGTGTAGCTGTCCGCGATTACGCATCCGCCCAGTAGGTCCATAAGGTCGCAGATCTCGACGAAACGGCCCCGCCAGGCCGAATCCGGATATGCCGCCTTGAGCTCTTCGACATTGCGGTGAGGCATCCGTCCTCCGATCATTGACAGGACGGTACCGCTCCGCTTCACCTCCAGGTAGGCCGTTACCGGGTGGTCTTCGTAGCACTACCAGCGCCACCGACTCCGGGCCTCTTAGGCGCCGACGTAGGTCGCCAGGTGCTGACCCGTGAGCGTCGAGCGGTCCGCGACGAGCGCCGCGGGGGTCCCCTCGAACACCAGCCGACCGCCGTCGTGGCCCGCACCGGGGCCCAGGTCGATGATCCAGTCCGCGTGCGCCATGACCGCCTGATGGTGCTCGATGACGATCACGGACTTGCCGGAGTCGACGAGACGGTCGAGCAGCGCCAGGAGCTGCTCGACGTCCGCGAGGTGCAGGCCGGACGTCGGCTCGTCGAGCACGTACACGCCGCCCTTGTCGCCCATGTGCGTCGCGAGCTTGAGGCGCTGACGCTCGCCGCCCGACAGCGTCGTGAGCGGCTGGCCCAGGCTGAGGTAGCCGAGCCCGACGTCGGCGAGCCGGTCGAGGATCGCGTGCGCGGCGGGCGTGCGCGCGTCCCCCGCGCCGAAGAACTCCTCGGCCTGCGTCACCGACATCGCCAGGACGTCGGCGATGTTCTTCCCGCCGAGCGTGTACTCGAGCACCGCGGCCTGGAACCGCCGGCCCTCGCACACCTCGCACGTGGTCGTGACGCCCGTCATCATCGCGAGGTCCGTGTAGATGACGCCCGCGCCGTTGCACGTGGGGCACGCGCCCTCGGAGTTCGCGCTGAACAGCGCGGGCTTGACGCCGTTCGCCTTCGCGAACGCCTTGCGGATCGGCTCGAGCAGCCCGGTGTACGTCGCGGGGTTGCTGCGCCGGGAGCCGCGGATCGCGGTCTGGTCGATCTCGACCACGCCCTCGCGCCGCGCGACCGACCCGTGGATGAGCGAGCTCTTGCCCGAGCCCGCCACACCCGTCACGACGACGAGCACGCCGAGCGGCACGTCCACGTCCACGCCCTGCAGGTTGTGGGTGCTCGCGCCGCGGATCTCGATCGCCCCGGTCGCGGTGCGCACCGTGTCCTTGAGCCGGGCGCGGTCGTCGAGGTGCCGACCGGTGAGGGTGTCGCTGCGCCGCAGCGCGTCGACCGTCCCCTCGAAGCACACCGTGCCGCCCTGCGTCCCGGCGCCGGGCCCCAGGTCGACCACGTGGTCCGCGATCACGATCGCCTCGGGCTTGTGCTCGACCACGAGCACGGTGTTGCCCTTGTCCCGCAGCTGCAGCAGCAGCTCGTTCATGCGCTGCACGTCGTGCGGGTGCAGGCCGATCGTCGGCTCGTCGAACACGTACGTGACGTCCGTCAGCGACGACCCCAGGTGCCGGACCATCTTGGTGCGCTGCGCCTCGCCCCCCGACAGCGTGCCCGCGGGGCGGTCGAGGCTGAGGTAGCCGAGCCCGATGTCGACGAACGAGTCGAGCGTCTCGCCGAGCGAGGTGAGCAGCGGCGCGACAGTCCCCCACGGGATGGCGGAGCCATCCTTCCCGTGGGAGGTACCCCCAGGCTCGTCGAGCCCGCGCACCCACGACGCGAGGTCGTTGATCTGCATCGCGCACGCGTCGGCGATCGAGATGCCCGCGATCTTCGACGAGCGCGCGCCCTCGTTGAGCCGCGTGCCGTCGCAGTCCGGGCACGTGGTGAACGTGATCGCGCGGTCGACGAACGCGCGGATGTGCGGCTGCATCGCCTCGCGGTCCTTGGACAGGAACGACTTCTGGATGCGCGGGATCAGACCCTCGTACGTGACGTTGATGCCCTCGACCTTGATGCGCGTCGGCTCCTTGCGGAGCAGGTCGTCGAGCTCGCGCTTCGTGAACTGGCCGATCGGCTTGTCCGGGTCGAAGTAGCCGCACTCGCGGAAGATGCGCCCGTACCAGCCGTCCATCGTGTAGCCCGGGATGGTCAGCGCGCCCTCGTTGAGCGACTTGCTCGCGTCGAACAGCGCCGTCAGGTCGAAGTCGGTGACGCTGCCCATCCCCTCGCAGCGCGGGCACATGCCGCCGATCTGCGAGAACTCGCGACGCTCGGTCTTCTTGCCGGACGCGCCCTCGATCGTGATCGCGCCCGCGCCGCTCACCGACGGGATGTTGAACGCGAACGCCTGCGACGAGCCGATGTGCGGCTGCCCGAGGCGGCTGAACAGGATGCGCAGCTTGGCGTTGACGTCGGTCGCGGTGCCGACCGTCGAGCGCGAGTTCGCCCCCATGCGCTCCTGGTCGACGATGATCGCGGTGGTCAGCCCGTCGAGCACGTCGACGTCCGGGCGCGGCAGGTTGGGCATGAATCCCTGCACGAACGCGCTGTACGTCTCGTTGATCATGCGCTGCGACTCCGCGGCGATCGTCGAGAACACGAGCGAGCTCTTGCCGGAGCCCGAGACCCCGGTGAACACCGTGAGCCGCCGCTTGGGCAGGTCGATGCTGACGTCCCGCAGGTTGTTCTCGCGCGCGCCGCGCACCCGGATCAGGTCATGGCTGTCGGCGGCGTGCCGCCCAGGGGCACCCTCGCTCGTCGTCGTTGCTGGCGTCATCGCTCGCGTCTCCCTCGCTGCGCACCTCCCGACGGAGGACCGGTCCGTCGGAGCCGGCGGTGGCTCGTCGTCGCGGCCACGCTAGCGCGCACGACCGACACGCGGTTCAAGGGCCACCTGGCCCCAGGGCGTGCCGCGGAGCGGGGCTAGCGGCCCTCGGGCTCGTCGTGCCCGCGGTACTCGAACGAGCGCACGACGACGTCCCCACGCTCGGCCACGACGCCCACCATGCGCCCGGTGAACCCGGCCGCGACCTCGGTGGACAGGTACCGGCCGTCGAGCCGCCCGAGCTCACGCCGCCCCGCCGCGCTCTCGACGCGCGCGACGACCTCGTCGGGCCCGCGCTGCGGGCTGAAGACCCCGAACGGCGAGGCACGGACCTCGAGCTCGAGCACGGCGTCGTCGTCCAGCGGCGCCTCGCCCAGCACGGAGGTGAGCGAGCCGATCCGGGCGACCGCCCGCACCGTCGACCCATCGACCTCGAGGGTCACCGCGTGCGTCGCGTCGAGCCGGATCTCGAGCCCGCCCACGCCCGCGGACGCCTCGACGCGCGCGTGCGCGACCACCCGGTTGTGCTCCTGCCGCCGCCCGACGAACGTGCGCCCGCTCGGCGTCGCGGTCAGCCGCCACGTGCCGTCGCCGGCCGGACGCAGCACCTCGTCGGGGAACACGTGCGCGCCCACCCACTCACCACCGAGCTCGGCGCCCAGGTGCTCGCGCGCAGGCGCGATCGCGGCGGGCTGGATCGGGGTCGTCGGCACCGGCCAGCCGTCGCGCCACTCGACGTCCGCGGCGAACGTCTCGCGGCCCAGCACGTGCCACGAGGGGAAGTAGCCGCGCGGCCGCACGGCCAGGAAGACGATCGCCCACGAGCCGTCGGGACGCTGGACGAGGTCGGCGTGGCCGGTGCTCTGGATGCTCGCGTCGGTGCTGCGCGCGGACAGCACCGGGTTGGTCGGGCAGGGCTCCCACGGGCCCGACGGCGACGGTCCGCGCGCGATCGTCACCATGTGCCCGGCGGCTGTCCCGCCCTCCGCCGCGAGCAGGTACCACAGGTCCCCGACGCGGTAGAGGTGCGGCCCCTCGACGTGCGCGCCACCCGTGCCCGCCCAGGTGAGCTGCGGCTCGGTGAGCAGGTCACCGGTCACCGGGTCGAGCTCGGCCTGGCGCAGACCGGCGTCGCACCACGTGATCAGGCAGCGGCCGTCGTCGTCCCACGCGATGTCCGGGTCGATGCCGCCCGCACCCTCGATCCGCACCGGCTCGGACCACGGCCCCGCCGGGTCGGTCGCGGTCACCAGCAGGTGCCCGGGCCCGTCGGACACGTTCGTCGTGATCATCCAGAACCGGCCGTCGTGGTGCCGCAGCGTGGGCGCGTAGATGCCGCCGGACGGCTTCGCGTCGGCGACCCGCAGCTGCGACGGGCGCGACAGCGCGTGGCCGATCAGCGTCCACGTCACCAGGTCGTCGGACCGGAAGATCGGCACCCCCGGCGCGTACTCGAAGCTCGAGCACGCGAGGTAGTACGTCTCCCCCACTCGGCACACGGACGGGTCGGGGTGGAACCCCGAGATCACGGGACGCGTCGGCATCGGCACGACGACGAGCCTGCCACGCCCACGACGCCGCTGCGGGTGGAGAAACGCGCGCCAGGCGTGACCATCTCCACCCACACCTCCCCCGGAGTGCTCGCGCGGGTAATCCGGGCGACGAGCAGGGCAGCTCGGTGCCAGCATTCCTGGCGCCCCCGACATCAGATCGAAGAGAGCCCCGTGCCCGTGCGCGAGCCGTCGTCGCCTCGTCCTGCCCCGTTCAGCGCCTACACGACGCCCGAGTTCTGGGACGACCCGCACGTCTCGGCCCAGATGCTCGCGCTGCACCTCGACCCCGACGCCTCCGCTGCCTCGCGGCCGCACGCGTTCGTGGACCGGTCCGTCGCCTGGCTCGTCGCCGAGCTCGGGCTCCGCGCCGGGGACCGCGTGCTCGACCTCGGCTGCGGTCCCGGCGTGTACGCCCACCGGCTCGCGCGGCGCGGCGTGCGGGCGCTCGGCCTCGACGCCTCGCACCGGTCGGTCGAGCACGCGCGCGCCGTCGCGGACGCCGAGGGCCTGCCCGCCGAGTTCCGCGTCGCGAACTACCTCGTCGACGACCTCGGCCGCGAGCACGACGCCGCGCTCCTCCTCTACGAGGACTTCTGCGCCCTGAGCCCCGCGCAGCGCGGCGGGCTGCTGCGGCGCACGCGCGAGGCGCTGCGGCCCGGCGGGGCGTTCGTCATGGACGTCACGGCCGCGCCCCGGTTCGCCACCGAGCACCCCGGCGCGCGGCACGAGCGCGACCTCGACGGCGGCTTCTGGGCGCTGCCGCCCTACGAGGGCACGCACGAGACGTGGACCTACCCCGAGCTGCGCCTCGTGCTCGACCGCTACACGATCACGAAGGACGGCCGCACCCGGCAGTTCTGGAACTGGCTGCACTGCCTGACGCGCGAGGAGGTCGCCGACGAGCTCGTCGCGGCGGGACTGCTCCCGACGCGCGTCGTCGGCGACCTCACGGGCGCCCCGTACGACCCGACATCCCCCGTGCTCGCGGTGGTGGCCCGCCGGCCGTGACCGCGGGTCAGGTGCGGGTGGAGAAACGCGCGCCAGGCGTGACCTTCTCCACCCACACCGTCGGTGGTCGGTCAGCGGGAGCTGAACGCCGCGTCGAACGCCGCCGACGGCGGGTCGAAGGCGTTGCGGCGGACGAACTCGAGGGCCTCGGGGGCGCCCACGAGGCGGTCCATCCCCGCGTCCTCCCACTCGACCGAGATCGGGCCGTCGTAGCCGATGGAGTTCAGCGCGCGGAACGCGGCCTCCCACGGCACGTCGCCGCGGCCGGTCGAGACGAAGTCCCACCCGCGGCGCAGGTCCGCCCACGGCAGGTGCGAGCCGAGCCGCCCGTTGCGACCGTTGCCGAGCCGGAGCTTCACGTCCTTGCAGTCCACGTGGTAGATCCGGTCGCGGTGCTCGAGGATGAAGTCGACCGGGTCGAGGTCCTGCCACATGAAGTGGCTGGGGTCCCAGTTCAGGCCGAACGCCTCGCGGTGGCCGATCGCCTCGAGCGTGCGCTGCGTCGTCCAGTAGTCGTACGCGATCTCGGACGGGTGGACCTCGTGCGCGAACCGCACGCCGACCTCGTCGTACACGTCGAGGATCGGGTTCCAGCGGTCGGCGAAGTCCTGGTAGCCCGCGTCGACCATCGCAGCCGAGGCCGGCGGGAACATCGCGACGAACTTCCAGATCGACGAGCCCGTGAACCCGACGACGGTCTTCACGCCCAGCTTCGCCGCGAGGCGCGCGGTGTGCTTCATCTCCTCCG
>PJTO01000403.1_pt1 | contig 20521 bp, 24 predicted proteins | sample 1512101 | NCBI WGS metagenome assembly PJTO01 (sample SAMN08177690, study PRJNA422409) | Soil metagenome, whole genome shotgun sequencing project.
CACGGTCGATACCGCAGAGGGTGATTTCCGCGCCGGCGCGCTCTACGACCGCTTCGCTTCCACGTACTTGCGCAACCTCAACGGCGGCTGGAAGAACGACGGGCGCGGACACACGCTCGCCAGAGATCCTGCTTGCCTACCCATAGGCCGACAAGCGGTTTCGGCACTATCGGCTCGTCGAGCACGATGTAGACCCGCCTGCTATCGAGCGGGCCTGTGATGAGGGCGCCGTTACCCTCGATCCGGATGCCCTGTATCGCATTGGGATTCCGGGGAGCAGTGGGCTGCGGCTTTTGCGGCGGCGTTGGGGGCACGATCACCGTCATCGGCTCGGAAGCCGCAGCAAGAGCATGGAATGCAAAAGCCATGGTGCCAGTGAAGCCTGCCGCAATGACGACTCGGCTACGCGGCTGCATCATCGCGCTTCGTCCGCGACCGGGAAATAGGCCCCCGAAAGCGATCCGTTCAATCCGCAGTATTCCGGCGGCATTGGACTCTCCGTGACTGTCAGCAACGGTCCCTCAAGCATCAGCGCGATACTGGCCGTGTCCGGGTCGTCAATTACCACGTTCCAGGTGCTCTGGGCGGCCTGCTTGGCACGGCCCTGAGCTTCGCAGACCCAGCGGCCTGTCGTCGGCTCCGCAGCGTTAGCTTCAAAATTCAACGTTCCCGAAGGGCTGCGCCGGATTACGATCGCACCGGCGAGGTTGCGCCACGTGCCGACGATGCCTGCCGGAACCGACGGCCGGACGGCGTTTAGGAACTTCAGGCGATACCGCAAGGTATCGGCAAGATACCGCACTGTCGGAGCAACCGCCTCGGGGTCGTCCCGCTCGGCGATGAACCACTTCTGATCCTGCCTGAGCCGTTCAGCGGCAGGGCCTCCCAACTCTGCAAGCAGGGCTTGGAAGCGCACCGAAATCTGCTGATCGAGCGTAGCCAGCTGCGGATTGGCGCAGATCATCTTCTCGCTTCGCGAGGACGCCTTGCTGCAATCGAAGGACGGCGAAGCAGCTGACGCCGTAGCGACCGATGCCAGCAGTCCCGAAGCCGCACCAAGCAAGCTCCATCCAATGCGAAGACTCATGGACACTTCCTTCACGATTTCGACTGTCCTTCCGCCCGCGGTGCGCAGCAAACCGGACGCCCTTCGCAAGGCCGGTAAAGCCAGCATCATGCTGATGCTCTACCCTGCTGCGGCCGAGTAGTGATCGCTGTTCAATTGTTAGATGTCAACCTCGCATAGTAAAAATTGATCGATGTATATTTTAATTTGAACGACGATCATCCTCGTTGGGACTGCAATTCCCGCGCAAGGGAACGATCCCGATCAAGACAAAAATGATAAAACGTTGGCCCCTCGACACGTTAGGCGTCTTGACAATCCATCAATGCCAACCCGTTTGACGACGTTAATGAGCTTGCGCCATCCGCAAAGGCGCCGAGTCTGTGCGTTCGTCAAGTGCTGGACTGGTTACTTGTTATCGGCGCATTTCGTTGCCGCGTTCGAAGCGCAATGCGGCCGGTTTTGATCTCGACCCGCGTCGGTCGGAGCCGGTGCTTAGTGCTTGCCTGAACCATAGAGATCCATATAGTCCGAGTAATAAAACACATAGGATGTCGGGGAGAATGGCATGAGAAAGGCTTTGCTCGCAGGTCTGGCGCTAACGATCGAGATTAGTAGCGCGCTGGCTCAGCCCGCTTTGGCACCTGCGGCTCCCCCGCCCGCCTCCGCCGTGCTCGAGGATTTCAAGCCTTCGACCCTCAACCAGCCTGGTCAGGCCTACCCTCAGGTTAATTCCCAGGGCTATGCCCGGTTCAAGGTGATCGCACCTGATGCAAAGGCGGTGCGTGCGACGCTGGGGCTTGGTGGCCGCGGCGGCACTATGCTTACGAAGGCGCCAGACGGGTCATGGATGGCCACATCGGAAGGACCGCTCGACCCCGGTTTCCATTACTACCATCTAGACGTTGACGGCGGCACCTTCAACGATCCTGGCACGCTCAATTTCTATGGAAGTGTCCGCTGGGAAAGTGGCATCGAAGTGCCGGCGCACGATGCCGACTTCTATGCGCTGAAGAATGTGCCGCACGGACAGGTATCGCAAATCCTCTTCCCATCTCCCAGCACGGGCACGCAGCGGCGCGCATTCGTCTACACGCCGCCTGGCTATGATACGAAACAGAAAGTACGCTACCCGGTCCTGTATCTGCAGCACGGCTGGGGCGAGGACGAGACGGCCTGGTCAAATCAGGGTCATGCCAACCTCATCATGGACAATCTAATCGCCGCCGGAGAGACGCGGCCGTTCATCATCGTCATGACTTATGGCATGACTAACGACGCGCGGCCTGGCACCTTGCCCAGCTTTGACATCAAGCCGTTCCAGACCGTGCTGGTCAACGAACTGATCCCCTACGTCGACGCGCACTTCCGCACCCTGTCGGACCAGAAGCATCGCGCGCTCGCAGGCTTGTCAATGGGCGGGTTCGAAACGAAGGCGCTTGCGCCCGCGAACCTCGACAAATTTTCCCATTTCGGGCTGTTCAGCGGCGGCAGCTTCTCGCTGGACGACGTTAACAAGACGCCTGGCTTCAAGGATAAGGTGAAGCTGATTTTCGTCAGCTTCGGCAGCCGGGAGCTTGACGGCGACCGCGCCCGGGGGCCTGCCGGAACGCCCAGTCGCGACCCGCGCGAGGATTCGGATGCGCTCAAAAAGGCGGGCTATCGCAGCGTTTTCTATGTATCGCAGAACACAGCACATGAGTTCCTTTCGTGGCGACGTAGCCTGCGCGAATTCGCGCCGCTCCTCTTCCACGACTGATGCGAAGGCGGCGTGATGGCCGTTAGGGTGTCAGACCGCCGACTACTGCATCCAGCGGCTCATTTGTAAGCGCCGGCGGAACCCGGCCTCGACGGGAAGCGCTTAGGCGGCGCTGCAGCGCTAGCTTTCTCCTGCCGACGATCGAACTGGATGTCGCAGGCCACATCATGCTGGTCGAGCGCCAGCAGGACGGGCGGTGCGACCGCCGATCGCGTGATGGGCCAACTTGGAATCGTTTCGCACCAACACCATGGATGATCTGCCCCCTTCTGAGTGGCCCATCGACTATCGGTATCGCTCCGGTGAGGGCCGCCTTGCGGTGATCGGCTGATATTTTGACATGGCACCGGTGCAAGCGCCGGTGTTTGCACCGATACTAAGGACGGTGCGATGAGTCAGATCACGGTAATTTCGGGGCCGGAGCGGCGGCGGGTATGGACCGACCAGCAGAAGCGCGAACTGGTCGCGGCGGTTTCGGTGCCCGGTGCGAACGTGGCGGAGATTGCCCGCCGTGCCGATCTGAGGCCGAATCAGATCTACAGATGGCGGCGGCAAATGGGGCAGGCAGCCCAAGGCTTTGCAGAAGTGCAAGTGCAGCCCGATCCGATGCCAGTGAGCGGATCGGCGATCATCGTGGAGTTCGAGCGGGCGATCGTGCGTATTCCTGCTGGCGCCTCGCCGGGGTTGGTGTCGGCAGTGCTGCGGTCGGTCAAGCCGTGATCCCAGTCCTCTCCGGCGTTCGGATATGGATTGCAACCGGGCACACGGACATGCGGCGCGGCATGCGCAGCCTGGCCCTGCAGGTGCAGCAGAGTTTCGGGCGTGATCCCTTCGCCGGGGATCTCTACATTTTCAGGGGACGCCGCGGCGACCTCTGCAAGATCATCTGGCATGATGGTGTCGGCATGTCGCTTTATGCCAAGCGTCTCGAGCGCGGGAAGTACATCTGGCCTTCGGCGGTGGACGGCGTGATTGCCATCTCCCCTTCGCAGATGGCCTGCATGTTGGAGGCGATCGACTGGCGTAATCCGCAGGCCACATGGCGCCCGACATTGGCCGGATAAAAGCCCCAGCATGACCTAAAAAGCTAGAGATTCCGGTGCTTTTTGGCTATGCTATTGGCCATGGGGAACGAGGCACAAGCAGAGATCGACAGCCTTCGCGAGCGGCTTGCCGCTGCCGAGGCTGTCGCCGCTGAAGTCGCCCGCATCAAGGCCATTAACGCCGACCTGGAAGCCCGTAACGCCCTTCTCGAACTGCAGAACGAGAAGATGCGCCGCACCCTTTTTGGCCAGCGCTCCGAGCGCACGCGCCATCTGCTCGACCAGATGGAACTGACCTTCGAGGAGTGCGAGACCGCTGCCAGCGAAGAGGAGTTTCTGGCTACCCTGGCAGCGGCGAAGACCAACGTCGCACCGTTCGAGCGCAAGCGGCCCGCCCGCAAGGCCTTGCCCGAGCATCTGCCGCGCGAGCGCGTCGTCCTCGCCGCGCCCGATGCCTGCCCCTGCTGCGGCTCGGAACGGCTGTGCAAGCTGGGTGAGGATATCACTGAGACGCTCGAGGTTGTGCCGCGACAGTGGAAGGTGGTTCAGACCGTGCGGGAGAAGTTCTCCTGCCGGGATTGTGAGAAGATCACACAACCGCCGGCGCCGTTCCATGTGACGCCCCGCGGGCTCTTCGGTCCCAGCTTTCTTGCGATGCTGCTGTTCGAGAAGTTCGGCGCGCATCAACCGCTTAACCGCCAACGAGATCGCTATGCCCGGGAAGGCGTGGACCTGAGCCTTTCCACTCTGGCCGATCAGGTCGGCACCTGCACCGCCGCGCTGATGCCGCTCTATCTCCTGATCGAAGCCCACGTCCTTGCCGCCGAGCGATTGCATGGCGACGATACGACGGTGCCAGTGCTGGCCAAGACCAAGACCGATACGGGCCGGATCTGGACCTATGTTCGGGATGATCGTCCTTTTGGCGGACCGGCACCGCCCGCAGCAATCTTCCATTATTCCCGCGACCGGCGGGGCGAGCATCCTGTTGGCCATCTGCGCGGTTGGGGAGGCATTCTTCAGGCTGATGCCTATGCCGGCTATAATGCCCTGTTCCATGGCGGCCGCCTGCCGGCGCCGCTGACCCGCGCCCTTTGCTGGAGCCACGCGCGCCGTTATTTCTTCGAACTGGCCGATATCGCCGCGCAGCTCAAGAAGCGCCGCAAGAAGGCCGTCATCTCGCCGCTGGCCGTAGAAGCGGTCCGCCGTATCGATGCGATCTTTGACATTGAACGCGCCATCAACGGCAGATCGGCCCAGGAGCGTCTCGCCCTTCGGCAGGAACTCAGCGCACCGCTGGTCGCCGATCTGGAAGAATGGATGCGCGACAACCGGTCCAAGCTATCGAAGAACAGCGATGTGGCCGAGGCCATGGATTACATGCTCAAGGCTTGGCCAGCCTTCGCCGCGTTCCTCGATGATGGCCGCATCTGCCTGACGAACAACGCGGCGGAACGGGCGCTTCGAGGCATAGCCCTGGGCAGAAAATCATGGCTCTTCGCTGGTTCAGATCGCGGCGGCAAGCGCACCGCCTTCATGCTGAGCCTCATTGGCACGGCGAAGCTCAACGACATCGATCCGCAGGCTTGGCTTGCCGATGTGCTTAGCCGCATCGCCGACATCCCTCAGAACCTTCTCCATGAACTGCTTCCCTGGAACTGGAAATCCGATCATCAGAGGGCTCCGGTAGAGGAACTGGCAGCCTGATGCAGCGGAACAAGGTCTACGCAGTGACAACCCTCGCGAAAGTCGCCCAAGAATGGGAGGAAAGCGAGGACCTGCTCCACGAGCTCACCGAGCAAATGGACACCGAAGACGGCGTTATCTGGATTTACGGCGTCGAAGAGCATTCGGTGCTGGCCCTGTCCGAAGATGGCATCGAGTGCCTTCGCGATTTGCTCGGCGAGCATAAACGCGATCACCAGTAACGCGCGGTCTTCACCGAATGCCTACGACTATCGTAGTCTGGACCACGAATGAACCTAGCCCTTTCTCTGGCCCAGCAATTGCGAGAACGGCCGGCTCTTTTTGCATCAGGCCAGAATAGTCTGCCCTGATTGCCGCGCGACAATCAGGTTGAGAGAGCGTGTTGCCTCACGAAGGAATGTCCCAGATACTAAGCCGATCACGTCTGGTCTGCAGTCGTTACACCCTAAAACCGCCTGTTCGCTAACCACTAATTCGCCCCGATTGGAGGGGATGACGAAGAAGCTGCTGCCTGAATGCCACCCGTCTGGTTTCCGCCCCCGCCAGTTCCCTCGCCGGAGAGGCGCCAAAGGGATGAAAGGCGACAGGCAGCTTCCAGCGGACCGGTTACGCCAGCTGCCGTACCCTTGCGGCGCCGTCTTTCCCTAAAATGGATGGTGGATCGAGAACGCAGCAGCGGTTGCATGCGGAAGCACCGCCCATCAGACTGACGCGGCCCTTCTGTATTGCAATGGAGCTTTTGTCGAATGCGCATCGAGCCGGCTCGCACTTGTGATCCAATGGCCCTACAGCTCCTCGACCAACTTTCGGACACACTGGCTGGGATAACCGGAGATAGCGGGAGATCGTCATTCGCACCCTCAGACGTAGGAGGGCCCGGAGCCTCGTTTGTGCTAGCGTACGACGCACAAGGTACCGCGCTTGGGTGCGGGGCATACCGGCCGCTTGCGAACGGTGTGGCGGAATTGAAGCGGATGTTCGCTATTCCGACAAGTAAAGGGGTGGGCTCGGCTATTCTCAGTTATCTCGAGACGAGAGCAGAAGCCGGTGGCTATCGTGAATTGTGGCTGGAAACCAGATTGGCGAACAGCCGGGCCGTCCAGTTTTATACGAGGAACGGCTACCGGCGCATTCCCAATTTTGGAAAATATATTGGACGCCCTGAAGCAGTTTGTTTTGCAAAAACCTTGGGGCGAGAAAGCGATATGACGTTGTTAAGTGACAACTTTACACATTCCGGCGCGATGCGGAGCTGATCGCCATTCTCGGGCGGGAAGGTCGGGCGAGCAGGCAGGCTGGCATGCACGGGCGTGACGGTGGTGTCGTCACGGCTGAAGATCCGTATGCGCAACCTGTGCCCGATTGAGTTTCCCGAAATTGCCGACCGTTCACGCCGAGGTACCTATGGGTTTCCGGCACCGTGGCGACCTTGGAAAGCGCAGACACCGATCGCAATCCCTCAGACGACACCGACGGATGCAGCGCTCGCAGAAGGAATAGCCGGTCTCAGCCTTCTGACCCATCCAGCCCGGTGGCAGACACGCGCGAAACCCTCCGAGTGAAAGAGTTAGCGGACCAAGGGCGGTGCCTGTCAGCCGGCACCGCCGCTACCGGATCAGCCGTTGAGCTTGTCCTTTACCGCCTTGGCGACAGTGAACGTGAGCTTCTTCGAAGCCTTGATGGTCATGGCTTCGCCCGTCGCGGGATTACGACCCTCGCGTTCGGGGCTATCCTTGACCTTGAACTTGCCGAATCCGTTGAGCGAGACTTCCTCGCCCTTGGCTGCCGCATCGCCGATCGCCGCGAACACGGCGTCGACGATTTTGCGCGCGTCGGTCTTGGCAATACCGTGGTTGGAAGCGATGGCGTCCGCGAGATCGCTGTTGTTCATAAAGTGCTCTTCCTGTCGGTTTATATTTAATCGTCGCTTCCCGCAATCGGTGTCACGACATTCCTCCAACATGGCGCAAGCACAGCAGCGATCAAAGCTGGACACTTCGTTCAAGCCTTGATTTCATGTTTTGTCCACAGCCTGTAGATGAGCGGCGATCACGCAACGCGTAAGCTATCCTCCCCGCTCACTCGCGAGATGAGCAACCAGGGCGTCCAAGACTTGCCGCAGGCCATTGCCGGTCAGCCGGTCGCGTGCGGCAGCAATCGGCAACTAAGTACGCTGCCGCTCCCCCATTTCGGGCCGCGCCTCTCGTTCTTCGATGACTTCGAGCGGAAATACCGTTGGTCGGCTAAGATCTGCAGATCTGGTGGCTAAAAAGGGGCGCTTCGCGACAATGCCGATCACGCCGCCCTCCTCGAAGCCTCGACGGCTGCACGCTCGGCAGCTGTTTCTCCTGCTTCGACCTTACCTTTGGGCAAGATCCATTTTCCTCGACGGCGCGATGTCACCAGCAGCACCTAACAGGTGTCGCCAACGTGGCGGTACGGCAAAGCACTGACTTGGCTTCTCATCATGCTTTAAATCCCTTTTTTTCCGCAAAGATCTTGCGCTGCGGAGCCGATCGCGAGGTCGCGACGTTCATGGCAGCATGGCCCGATGGAGCGGTCAATAACATGGAGCATGATGATTGACCGACTGGATAACGCGCATGATCGAAGACATGAGTTATTTGGGCATCGCACTCCTGATGTTCTTGGAAAACGTATTTCCTCCTCTGCCCTCAGAGGTGATCATGCCGTTGGCGGGATACACGGCGAGCGAGGGTACGCTCAGCCTTCCTGGCGTACTTATCGCTGGAACAGCCGGTACTCTTGGCGGCGCGTGCTTCTGGTACATCGTGGCGCGTACACTCGGACACGAAAGGATCAAGCGCTGGGCTCGCAGGCACGGACGGTGGATCACCCTGTCGCCAAAGCAGATCGAGGATCTTGAGCAGCGCTTCCAGCGTCTTAGTCGCTGGGCGATTCCCCTCGGCCACTTAGTGCCCGGTATTCGGACCCTGATTTCCATTCCCGCTGGAATATTTCGAATGGACCCTGGCCGCTTCCTGTTCCTCACCGCGCTGGGAGCCGGCGTTTGGACAAGCGCACTCGGCGTTGCAGGTTATGTCTTGGGCAGCAAATTCGATGAGATCGACCGTTATCTGGGCCCGGCGAGCACTGCGATCATGGCAGCGATCCTGATCGCCTACGTCTACCGCGTAGCCAAGTTCCGAAAGACTTGAAAAGCACCGGCCGAGGGCGCGGCGCCTCGTATCATGCTGAACGCCTTGACGATTAGGCAGGCGCTTTCCATCTGATCGAAATATATCTCAACCATGCGAGCCAAAGATACGATGACGACTGATTCCGCTATCGCCTCTGAAACCCGCGCCTTCGAGGCGGATGTCTCCAAGCTGCTGCACATGATGGTCCATTCGGTCTATTCGGACCGGGACGTATTCCTGCGCGAGCTGATCTCGAATGCTGCCGACGCGTGCGAGAAGCTGCGCTATGAAGCGATCGCCAACCCGTCGCTCCTGGGCGAGGACTCGCAGCCGCGGATCACCATCACACTGGACAAGGAAGCCGGCACACTAACCGTGGCGGACAACGGCATCGGCATGACCGCCGCCGACATGGGCGAGACGCTCGGCACCATTGCTCGCTCCGGCACCAAGGCTTTCATGGACAGGCTCTCCGCGGACAAGAACGGAGAAGGCCAGCAGCTCATCGGTCAGTTCGGCGTCGGTTTCTATTCGGCGTTCATGGTGGCGGGCACAGTCGACGTGGTCTCGCGGCGAGCGGGCGAGAGCGGCGCGGCCAGCTGGTCGTCCGATGGGGTTGGCACGTACACAATTGCGCCCTTAGATCCGGCGCAGGCGCCTGCACGCGGAACCAAAGTCACTCTCCATCTTCTTGATGACGCGAAAAGCTACGCGGAGCGCTACAACGTCGAGCGGATCGTCAAGGCCCAGTCGGGCCATGTGCCGGTCCCCATTTTCATCGAGGAAGCCGGAAGCGACGAGGAAGCTCGGCAGCTTGCGGACGGCGCGGCGCTGTGGACCAAGCCAAGGTCCGAAATCAGCGAGGAAGATTACACCGACTTCTATCGCAGCGTAGCGGGCCAGTTCGATAAGCCCGCCCTGACGCTCCATTACCGGGCAGAGGGACGGCATGAGTATTCGGTGCTGACCTTCATTCCGGAGAGCAAACCGTTCGACCTGTTCGATCCCGATCGCAGCGGTCGAATCAAGCTTTACGTCCGGCGCGTGTTCATCACCGATGAGGCGGAGATTCTGCCGCGGTATCTGCGCTTCGTGCGCGGTCTCGTCGATTCCGCGGACCTGCCGCTCAACATGTCGCGTGAGATGATCCAGGACAGCCCCGTCCTTTCCGCAATCCAGAAGGGCGTGAGCAACCGTGTTCTTTCCGAGCTGGAGAAGCTCGCAGACGCCGAGCCCGAACGCTATGCGGCGATCTGGGAAAACTTCGGGGCCGTGCTGAAGGAAGGTCTCTACGAAGACTTTGCGCGGCGCGAGACCCTAATCGGCCTTGCTCGCTTCAAGACCACTACGTCGAACGGTGAGTGGCGCTCGCTCAAGGATTACGTCTCCTCCCTGAAGGAAAACCAGACGGCGATTTACTATGCTACGGGAACCGACCTCGAACGGATCGCCGATTCCCCTCAGCTTGAAGGTTTCCGAGCACGCGGCATCGAAGTGCTGCTGCTGCCCGACCAAATCGACAACTTCTGGACGTCGATGGGCGCGGAGTACGAAGGTAAGCCTTTCAAATCTGTCACGCAGGGTGCGGCCGATCTTAGCCTCATTCCCCTGGCCGAAGGTCGCGAGCCAGCCAAGTCTGTCGAGGATGTGGCGGGTTTTATTGATTTCGCCAAGCAGGCCTTGGCAGACCATGTCTCCGATGTTCGGGTTTCGGACCGCCTGACCACGAGCGCGGTTTGCATTGTCGCCCCCGACAACGCGATGGACCTCCAACTGGAGAAAATTCTGGCATCTGCGGGCCGTGCCCCAGAGCGGACGAAGCCTGTTCTGGAAGTCAACGCGGGGCACACGTTGATCGGGAAGCTGGCGCAAAGCAGCGCCGCGGACGATGAACGACGCGATCTTTCATTTCTCCTCCTCGACGAGGCGCGGATCGCCGAAGGCGAGGCACCGGCTGACCCACGGGCTTTCGTGGAGCGGCTTGAGCGCTTGATGGCCAGAACTCTATGAGGCTTGTGAGGGGAGCCCCTTGGCTCCCCTCTGGCATTGTCACGTCTATCGCGCTGCATTTCGCTGCCTAGGGCCGATGTGCAAGTCGGCCGTTGCCCCAGCTTCTTGATTAGCCATCCAGCAGCACCATGCTCGGCCGCAATGTTGCGATTGTACGAAAGTGGCATGCGCGGGCTTTTCCAGCGCAGCGCATCCATGATGCCGGCGAGACTCTCTCTGCTGGCAAACAGATCCTGATTGAGTTCGACCCACGTCGAGTGCGCCGAGATCCCACAAGCAGCCGCTCCGCGTTCTTCGTTGGCAAATCAGGCAAGGCGCCGCGATCGAGGGCGCGCTGGATCATCGCCCAATCGGCCTTTCCGGCACTCGCCCGTCAGGTTCGCATTCGCGCAAGGAACGAAAGGTCGATCTGGAGCAGAAATTCGTATTTGTGGTTTTCGACCTCAAAAGGCATTCCGCCCCTCGGCTATGTTCAAAAGCTCGGAGAACACCAGCGTTGCGGGAGCAGCCCAGAGGCTGGCACAAGCTCTCGAAGAATTCCGTGGTCGCGAAAGTCCCGAACGAGCTTTCTTGCAGTAGCAGTAGGGATTTGCCCTGCCTCAATGGAGTCCGGGGTTTTGAACAGCGGGTGTTGATTGCCACTGAGATGTGACCCGGGGTTTCCATTGAGAATTGACCCGGGTGGGTATGGGTTATGTGCTGCCGTATCCTGGCAGGTTCAAGATGCTGGCTTCTCCTTTCTGGCTTTTGGCGCAGCGGTGCTGGCACGGAAGCGGAAGCTGTCGTTTCCGGTTTCCAGGATGTGGCAGTGGTGGGTTAGCCGATCGAGCAACGCGGTGGTCATCTTGGCATCGCCGAACACGCCAGCCCATTCGCTGAAGCTTAGGTTGGTGGTGATGACGACGCTGGTGCGCTCGTACAGCTTGCTGAGCAGATGGAAGAGCATGGCTCCGCCCGATGGGCTGAAGGGCAGATAACCCAGCTCGTCGAGGATGAGCAGGTCGAGACGTAGCAGGCGTTCTGCCAGCTGGCCGGATCGGTTCATGGTCTTTTCCTGCTCAAGCGCATTGACCAAATCGACCGTGGAGAAGAAGCGGACCTTCTTGCGGTGATGCTCGACGGCCTGGACGCCCAGCGCAGTTGCGATATGGCTCTTGCCGGTTCCGGGCCCGCCAATCAGCACGACATTGTCGGCGTTTTCCATGAAGTCGCCCTGATGAAGCTGGCGGACGAGGGCTTCGTTGATCTCGCTGGCAGCAAAGTCGAAGCCAGCCAGATCCTTATAGGCCGGGAAGCGGGCCGCCTTGATTTGATAGGCGATGGACCTGACCTCGCGTTTGGCCCTCTCTGCCTTCAGGAGTCCAGCGAGCATCGGCACGGCAGCATCGAAGGCAGGCGCGCCCTGCTCGATCAGTTCGTCGGCGGCCTGAGCCATGCCGAACATCTTGAGGCTGCGCAGCATGACGACGACCGCGGCGCTGGCGGGGTTATGACGCATGGCGGATATCCCTCAGCCTGTCATAGCGAACGACATTGGCCTCGGGCTCCTGCGTCAGGCGCAGGGCTTGAGGCGCATCGATCGGCGAAGCTGGAGGCGCCTTGCCGTCGATGAGGCGATGTAACACGTTGAGAACGTGAGTCTTGGTGGCGACACCGGCCCCCAAAGCCAACTCGACCGCGCTCAACACAGCCTGTTCGTCGTGATGCAGAACGAGAGAAAGTATCTCGACCATCTCCCTGTCGCCACCAGGGCGCTTGAGCAGATGGCCCTGTAACTGCCGGAAGGCTTCGGGCATCTCGAGGAAGGGAGCGCCATTACGCAAGGCGCCGGGCTTGCGCTGGATTACCGCCAGATAATGCCGCCAGTCATAGATTGTGCGTCCCGGCTTGTGATGAGAGCGCTCGATGAGCCGGGCATGTTCGCACACGATCTGGCCTTCGGCCGCTATGACCAGACGATCAGGGTAGATCCGCAGGCTGACCGGTCGGTTCGCGAAGGAGGCAGGTACCGAGTAGCGGTTGCGGTCAAAGGCGATGAGGCAGGTCGGCGACACGCGCTTGATCTGCTCGACAAAGCCATCGAAGGGCCGGCCCAGCGGCATCAGGCAGGAAACTTCCTCGGCATGCGCATCGGCCACCGTGCCGGGCATGACGCCATGCTGGATATCGCTCCATTGGACGATGCATTGCTCTTCCAGCCAGGCGTTCAGCTCAGCCAGGCCAGGGAAACTGGGCATCGGTTGCCACAACCGGCGCCGAGCGTCCTGGACGTTCTTCTCGACCTGACCCTTCTCCCAACCAGAAGCCGGATTGCAGAAATCCGTCTCGAACAGATAGTGGCTGGCCATGGCGGCAAATCTTGCGTTGACCTGCCGCGCCTTCCCGGTCCCGATCTTGTCGACAGCGGTCCTCATATTATCGAAGATCCCACGCTGGGGCACGCCGCCCAGCACTCGGAACGCCTGCGTCAGCGCGTCGAACAGCATCTCATGGGTCTGGAGCAGATAGGCGCGGACGATGAAGGCGCGGCTATGCGCCAGTTTGGTATGAGCGACCTGCAGCTTCGTGGGCTTGCCATCCAGCACGGCATAGTCCTCGCTCCAGTCGAACTGGAACGCCTCGCCAGGCTGGAAAACCAGGGGCACGAATGTTCCACGCCCGCTGGTCTGCTGCTCATATTGCAGCTCGGTCCGCCATCGTCGGGCAAAAGCGGCAACCCGGTTATAAGAGCCATCGTATCCCAGCTCGACCAGATCAGCATGCAACTGCTTGGCAGTCCGCCTTTGTTTACGGGACTTCTTGGATTCCACTCGCAACCAGGCCGTCAGCTTCTCGGCGTAAGGGTCGAGCTTGCTCGGCCGGATCGGAACCTTGAAGCTCGGCTCAATCGCGTCAGAACGCAGATATTTGCGGATGGTATTGCGGGACAGGCCGGTCCGCCTCTTGATCTCCCGAATGGAGATCTTCTGCCGGAAATGCCACCGGCGGATCACACTGAGTAAGTCCATGTCGATCACTCCACGACCCTCCGACTGGCAGCCGGAGGCGAGGGAAACATGGGTCAATTCTCAATGGTAATTTATACGCCCCCCGGGTCACATCTCAGTGGCAATCAACACAGCGGGCGCTGGAAGATCCAGTCAAGCGCCCGCACGGCGTATTGCGAATGCGTGATCTCGACGACGGCATCGCGCTTTTCCTCGTGGAGGGCAAGAATGGCCTGCGCCTTTCTCGTATTGGCATCCGCTTGGGCGATTATACCGCGCAAGAAGGCGACCCATCCGCTCCAGTCATCGTCCCGAGAAACCGCGAGCACCCGATCATAGTACTCGCTGCGGCTCGCTTCCAAATATTCCGAGAAAAGGAAATTCGGTCGCGAAAGCAGTCCATGATTGTCGAGAAACAGGCGAATGATGAGACGACCGATGCGCCTGTTGCCATCGAGAATCTGCCTACATCAAACTGCTTTGATGACGAACGTCGATCATCAAACCCGAAGTCGTCCGAGCAAGGCTGCGCCGACGTCGCTTCTGCGGCCGCCCCTTGTCGCCGTTCAGCCGCCAATTGTCGGTTCCCAGCTGCGGACGGTCGGTTTTCCCATTCCTGCGCACCAAGACTGGCGGTTTGCGGATGGTTAGCTCTTGGTCGGCCAGTTTGAAACGCTGACGCTTAATGATGGACCTATCGCACGGGGGCTTACCTGCCAGCACCAAAGATGCTTCATGGGGGCATGATGGCTTCCCCCACCGAGCAACTGAAACAACTAACGCTCGCCTTCGAGCGGTTCACCCGTCGTTTCAAGGTGGCTGAAGCCACCGCGGCGATGAGCAATTCGCTGAATGCCCTTGATGTGCAGGCGCTGCTCTTCATCGACGATAATCCGGGCTGCAAATTAGTTGATGTCGCACGGCATCTGCAGGTGGCGCTCACGACGATGTCATCCTCAACCGACCGCCTCGTGCGACGTGACATGATTGAGCGGCAACGTCCCGAGACGAACCGCAGGTCTGTAGCGCTCACACTGACCCAGGCAGGCAAGGACACGGTCGCAGGCTACATGGAGGGGTATCAGGACGCCTGCAGTGCCATGCTGGAGCCGCTCGATCCGGCAGAGCGCGCCGATTTCGTACGTCTGACCCTGAAAATCGCACAACACGAAACTTGAATAATACGATTATCGTACTATCAATCCGCCGATTGATCTTCAGGAAGAGATACTATGTCGAGCACGAACCGCATTGCTTTGGTGACGGGCGCCAATAAAGGCATTGGTCTTGCCATTGCCCGCCAGCTTGGCGCGAGAGGTCACAGCATCTGGCTGGGTTGCCGTGACGTGGAGCGCGGTGATTCTGCTGCCGGTACGCTGCGAAAGGCTGGCATTGATGCCCATGCCGTGCAACTCGATGTCACCGACGCCGTCAGTGTCACCAGCGCAGCAGCGACGGTCGAGCGCGCAACTGGCAGACTGGATGCCCTAGTCAACAATGCTGGCCTCATGTTCGCCCCACCACCATCGGCAGCCGAGGAATCCATCGACGAAATGGCGCAGATGTTCGAGACGAACGTCTTCGGCGTCATGCGGGTGACGCAGGCCTTCCTGCCCTTGTTACGCAGGTCCGATGCGGCCCGGATTGTGATGATGAGCAGCGGATTGAGTTCGCTTGGCGAAGCGCTGGATATGCGCAGCGAGACCTGGTCGGTCGGCTTTGCCGGATACTGCGCCTCGAAGGCGGCCCTCAACATGCTGACCGTCAAACTGGCCAAGGAACTGGCGAGCGAGGGGATCAAGTTCAATGCTGTCGATCCTGGCCTTACCTCCACGGACATGACGGGCAATGGCCCCGGTCATTCGCCGGATCAGGGCGCCCGTCCGGCGGTCACTCTGGCGACGACACATGCTTATGGCCCTACTGCTGGACTTTATGCGTTCACGGATTCCGGCGAACTCCTGTTGAAGCAATGGTAAGGTTCGAGCGTTTCAAAAGCTTGGGCGATTACTGCTGAATGGCCAGAATGGAACGCGTCGCTGTCGCCCCACCATCGACCCATTACGGCCGTTCAGCCAACGATTGCCGATCCTCAACTCGCGGGGCAGTTAATCCTGGGGGTCGAATCAGAACCGTCATACAGCAGGGCAAAAGCTGCACAGCGCTTCGCAAGAATGTATTAACCCACGTCAATTCTACCTGAGCGCACCTTGCGCCCGTTGGTCTGCAACCCACCTATTGTGCAGCGCAGCATAAATGGGCGCAGTTGTACCGGAACAGCGGCCCTGACCCGAAGGAATTGGCATGCGGAAGATTTCCGACACGATCAACAGGCTCGCAGCGCTGCGCTTGGCTGGAACCGCAAATGGTTTTTCCGCAGTGAGCAGCCGCCTGACGCCATTGTCTGATTTCGGCTCGAACCCCGGCGCATTGAACGGACACGTCTACATCCCTCAAACTCTGGCACCGAATGCGGCGCTCGTCGTCGTCCTGCATGGCTGTACTCAGAATGCCGGAAGCTACGACATCGGCGCGGGATGGTCGGATATGGCGGACCAGCACGGGTTTGCCCTGCTTTTCCCGGAGCAGCAGCGTCAGAACAACCCCAATCTATGCTTCAACTGGTTTTCGCCGGGAGACAACCGGCGCGATGCGGGTGAGGCGCTCTCGATACGGCAGATGGTTGCCGCCGTCACTGCGCGGCACGGGCTGGACCCGGCTCGCGTGTTCGTGACCGGCCTGTCGGCAGGCGGCGCGATGACCTCGGTCATGCTCGCGGCCTATCCGGAGATCTTCGTGGGCGGTGCGATCATCGCTGGCCTGCCCTATGGATGCGCCAGTACAGTCCCGCAGGCGTTCGATCGGATGCGCGGGCACGGTATGCCGAGCGCTTCGGAGTTGTCGGCGCTGGTTCGCGCGGCTTCGAACTACAATGGAACGTGGCCCACCCTCTCGATCTGGCATGGTACCGCCGATGCGACCGTGAGCTACGGCAATGCGCAGGCCATCATCGACCAGTGGCGGCCTCTACACCGCACGCACGCAGAGCCTGACCATGTCGAGATTATCGGCGGCCATGCCCGCCGCGCCTGGAACGACCCATCTGGTCGCGAAGTGATCGAGGAATACAGCATCCACGGTATGGGCCACGGCACCCCACTCGACACCCTGAGCGAAGATGGTTTCGGAATGAGCGGTGCCTACATGCTAGAGGCGAACATTTCCTCGACGCTGCTCATCTGCCGCTTCTGGGAACTGGTTCAAGCAACTGACAAAGGGGCTGCCAGGGTTGTGACGAAGCCTGCGCTCGCCCCGCCCGAGCAGGCACTGACTCATGACGCAATGGGCAATGCACAGCTGCCGATTTTCGCACGCCGCGCCTTCGTCCACAACCAAGATGCGCATCACACGGGCGGCGTGGGCAAAATCATCGAAGACGCGCTGCGGAGCGCAGGTTTGATGCGATGATGGTCGGCGGCCTTACGACGCATTCCCCCGAAGCGATTGATTAGGTCCAACGCGACCAACTTATCCAGGGAATAGGAGCGAGGTGCTCAAAATCCGCTATGTCGGCGACTTCATGCTATGGGATATCAGTCGGCTGTCACGAGCGAATATGCAAGTCGCATATCGTCGAGTACGGGTTCGATCGCAGCACGCTGCGTATCGGTGCCGCTAAGCCTGACGTCCCAATTGCAATGGAGATGGGTCTTCGTGGCTCGCACGATGACCTTGCCAAGCGCCGCCCGCCATGTCTGCAAGGTGCCACCTCTTTCCCGGATAAGGCGAGCTACAAGCAAGTGTTCAAGGTCGGATGCCGTCATACCAACCGGTTAGCCATAGAAACAGTACTCTGACCACCCAACGTGCCTTTGAAGATGCCAATGCTATCGCGTTTGTCTGGTATGGATTTGCAGCACTCACAGTTCTAAAATCGTACTGATCAAAGTTAATTTCGGCGGTTCCGTCGCTTCGCTTCTCTTCTCCCGGCGTTTCCCCTATGTCCGGACGATAGTCGTTCCGACTTTTCGACAGGAATGACCATGAACGAGACCTCTCACGATATTTCGACGCTCAACACGCTGATCGCGACCACCATCGACAGCGTCGAGGGATACACTGAAGCAGCCAAGGACAGCAACAGCGGGCGGTTTGGTTCTATCTTCACGAGCCGTGCGAGCGAGCGGCGCGAAGTCGCGTCTCGGCTACAGCAGGAAGTTGTCCGTCTGGGCGGCCGGGCGGAAGACGACGGTACGATGCTGGCAGGTGCGCATCGCATGTTCCTCAACCTCAAGGCCTCGATGACCGGGCATGACGACAAGGCGATCGTCAACGAGGTCGAGGCTGGCGAGGACCACATCAAGGCCAAGTTCGAAGATGCCCTCGGCGACCGTCAACTGTCGCCCGAAGTTCGTCAGTTGATCGAGGCCTGTTATGCTTCGGTCAAGGCGGGGCATGACGAGATGCGCGACATCAAGCACGCGATGCAGCGCTGAAGGAAGGTAGGCTGGCGAGAAAATCCCGCCAGCCTATACCTTTTATCGTGCTTTCTCAGACAGTCATGCGCGCCTGAGCGATCTCGGCAATAGTCGGATCCCGGAGCACGTGGATCGAGCCAGCCCTCATCGAAAGCAGGCCCATCCGTTCGAAATCGGCAAGCCAACCGCACAGGGGTCACCGCTTCCACTTCTCCCGGAACATCCGCGCATTGCGGATGATGTCCTGAAAATGATGCAGCGGGGGATCGAACGTATCGTGAAACTGATGGGAAGCGCCCGGGCCACCCATGTAAACCAGCGGTAGATCCGCCTCGCGTGCGCGGAACCCGAAATCGGTATCCTCCGCCCCGTAACCGGCAAATGCTTCGTCAAACCCTTCAGCGAACATGCCGGCAGATGAGAGCATCGAGGTCCTCGATGCTCTTGGCCATCGCTTCCACAAGACCCCGAATTGGAATGCAAACAACATCCAGGAACAGCTGGCCATCGCCGCTTGCGGCCTGAGCCGCAGCATTGCGTGCGGCCGCAGTCCGCTCCCTTCATGCCGCAGGACCTGCACCGGTAATGGTAGATCCGCGACCTCAACCGGCGGCGTGCTTCCCATGTCGACGACGATCAGTTCCTTTGGTGCGGTACCGCTTCGCCGCAGGCCCACCACCAGCTCAGCCAGATGCGCCGGCCTAGCCTTGACGATCGTCAAGACGCTGAGTGTCATGACCGACGGCGCCACAGGTCTAACCGATACAGCGGCATGCGCTCGGCAGTGATCACTACCACCCCATCACCAAGCATGGTCCGCCGACGTCGCTGCGGTGGGCTGTCCCGTCCAGTGTCAATTATGATGGCGGCACTGCCTCCGGAACCAGCGTGCTACGAAATGAGCGCCTACCAATGTGGAGAGGCCGCCTACTTCTTGATCGTGTGCACTTCTCACCCGTCATGCTCGCAGAATGGGAAAGCGGATAATCCGCACTTGCGAGCTGAAATCTGCGCCTGAACGTCCGACGAGAGCTGGCTGCTGAAGTGCGCGCCTTCTCGCCCAGTTGTGCGCCTAGAAGCGGACATTCCCACATGAATGCATCCCAGCCCGAATGAGCAAGACCGGTCTCACACCGTTGGAATGACGGCTATCAAATCGCTAGGCCTCCGCGATGTTTTTCGATCGCGTCAATCAACTTGGCTGGCAGCGGAAGATTCACCTTTTCAGCCGCCCAGACAGCATCGAAGAGTTCGACCGTCTCGCGAGCTGCCCTAAGCACTGGGGTTGCCGCGATGCGCGCCTTGTCGGCAAGCCGGACGAGCGTCTCTTCGTTGAAGTCGCTCCATTCTTTGGATCGCCGGAATTTGAGCGCCGACTGCTCACCCGGCATATAAGCGATGGTTGACAGGAGGTCGTAGGCCGGCGACAGGATCGGTCGTCGCCCGTCGGGATAGATCAGCGATCAGTTCTTGAGGTGCATTTCGCTATTGCCAACAAGCACGCTGAAGGTTAGCCGACGGATGAACTGATCGACGCTCTGGTCGTCGGTAGCGTCAGCGAGCACCTCGAGAATGTTACGGTAGCTGGCGGTGTCATATTTGTCGTCTGGATAGACCCGGAACACTTGGGCGAAATCCTCAGTGTGGATCCGCCCCTCAGAAGAGCGATCGAACCGCCGGATTGCGAACGCGCGCACCATCACCGGCCCGGTCGCGGCCCGCGCCGCGCGCTATGTCGGACGGATTCTGCAGGATGCGCAGCCTGCATTCGGCGAAGACCTTGGCCTCGCCTCGATCCGCCGCGGCGAGCTCAACGAGGCGTGCGAATACCTGTCGCGCGGCACGCAGGAACAGCTCGCGCTGCTCACCCGCCTTGCCTTTGCGGACATGCTGCTGGAGGAAGGCCGCCCGGTCTCGCTGATCCTCGACGACCCGCTGGTCTATTCCGACGACGTGCGCCTCGATGCGATGATCGACCTGATCGCCGAAGCCTCGCAGCGCATGCAGGTGATCCTGCTGACCTGCCGGGAACGCGCCTTCCGCCATGTCGAGGGGAACCGCGTCAGGCTTTGATCATCCCTGACGCGTCATGTCTCGAGAATCTTCAAGACAAGCTGCCGATTCCAAGGATGTTCAGCCTCTTTAGCCCGTCCTATTCATTGAGCGCCTGCATTCCCGAGCGCGCAGCTGCTTGCGGATTTTCCACGTAATCAGGTCGCGCGGGATCGTAGCGTCTTTTTCATCGCGTGGGATCGAGAGGTTTGCTGGGTTGAAGGGCGGGGTGTGAGCGTTCTGCGGCATGGCCGCCCA